>Ga0247730_1000041_pt1 | contig 146527 bp, 109 predicted proteins | sample UWRJL073202C2_FD_180959 | JGI IMG/M metagenome (GOLD analysis project Ga0247730, IMG submission 180959) | Plant litter microbial communities from Arlington Agricultural Research Station in Wisconsin, United States - UWRJ-L073-202C-2 | ecosystem: Environmental > Terrestrial > Plant litter >... | reverse complement strand
AACCCCTTGCCGACAGCCACGATCAATGGTAGTACTACGGTATGTGCCAGTAATACTTCTTCACCGGTTACTTTCCAGGGAACAGGTGGAACAGCACCCTATACATTTAGCTACAATATTGACGGAGGTGCAACTTTAACCACGGTGTCAGACGCAACTGGTAAGGCCACCTTAACCCAGATTAATACTGCCGGTACGTATGTTTATACTTTACTGAGCGTCAAAGATGCCAGTTCAACGGCCTGTGAAAATGCACAATCAGGTGCGGTGACGATACAGGTAAACCCCTTGCCGACAGCCACGATCAATGGTAGTACTACGGTATGTGCCAGTAATACTTCTTCACCGGTTACCTTCCAGGGTACAGGGGGGATTGCTCCTTATACTTTTAGCTACAACATTGACGGGGGGGCAACCTTGCTTGCAACTTCAGACGCAACTGGTATAGCGATGGTGCCTCAAGCGAATACAGCCGGTACGTATGTTTATACTTTACTGAGCGTCAAAGATGCCAGTTCAACGGCTTGTGACAATGCACAATCAGGTGCGGTGACGATACAGGTAAACCCCTTGCCGACAGCCACGATCAACGGTAGTACTACGGTATGTGCCAGTAACACTTCTTCACCAGTTACCTTCCAGGGAGCAGGGGGGACTGCTCCTTATACTTTTAGTTACAAGATTGATGGGGGTGCAACCTTGCTTGCAACTTCAGACGCAACTGGTATAGCGATGGTGCCTCAAGCGAATACAGCCGGTACGTATGTTTATACTTTACTGAGCGTCAAAGATGCCAGTTCAACGGCTTGTGACAATGCACAATCAGGTGCGGTGACGATACAGGTGAACCCCTTGCCGACAGCTACGATCAACGGTAGTACTACGGTATGTGCCAGTACCACTTCTTCACCGGTTACCTTCCAGGGAACAGGTGGAACAGCACCTTATACTTTTAGCTACAAGATTGATGGAGGTGCAACCTTGCTTGCAACTTCAGACGCAACTGGCAAGGCCACCTTAACCCAGGCAAATATAGCCGGTACGTATGTTTATACTTTACTGAGCGTCAAAGATGCCAGTTCAACGGCTTGTGACAATGCACAATCAGGTGCGGTGACGATACAGGTAAACCCATTGCCGACAGCCACGATCAACGGTAGTACTACGGTATGTGCCAGTAATACTTCTTCACCGGTTACCTTCCAGGGAACAGGTGGAACAGCACCCTATACATTTAGCTACAAGATTGACGGAGGTGCAACTTTAACCACAGTGTCAGACGCAACTGGTAAGGCAACCTTAACCCAGGCAAATACAGCCGGTACCTATGTCTATACTTTACTAGGCGTCAAAGATGCAAGTTCAACGGCCTGCGATAATGCGCAATCAGGCACAGTTACAATCAGGGTCAATCCAAATACAACCCTGCAATTGACATCAGCAACTGTTACCACAAACCAAACTATTTGCATCAATAACAATATCAGGACTATCACTTACCAGGCATTAAACGCAACGCGGGTTACCGCAACCGGACTGCCAAATGGTATATCCGGAACCTATGTAAACGGTATTTTCATCATTACCGGTACTCCTTCAATTTCGGGAACCTTCAACTATACCGTTACTGCCACAGGTAACTGTACAAGCGTACAACTGTCCGGAACGATTACCGTCAATCCAAAACCAATTGGTTATAACGATATCGTCAATAACCTGAGCTGTGGCAATACTACCATCAGTTACAACTTGCAGGATAACGTGAACAACATCACCAGGGGAGGTAACGCAATTCCCGCAAGCTTCACCTGGACTGTGGCCCCAAATAGTAACGTTACTGGTATCAGCAATGGTTCCGGAGCCAGGATCAATGCTGCGCTTTACAACTTAAGCAATACTACGCAGCAAGTGGTTTACACGGTAACCCCAACTTCTGCGTCAGGAAGCTGCCCGGGAAGAACATTTACGGTTACAGTAACCCTTCCGGTATGCACTGGCTTGTCCATTACCAAAACTGCCGATGTCAATGTAGTTACCAGAGCAGGAGACCCGATAAGATATACCATAACCGTGAAAAATACGGCCACAGCAAATCAAACCAGGGTAAGGGTTACAGATCCTTTCCTTGGGGGCGTACTGGCTGGTCCTGCTTCAGGAGATAACGGAAACGGTATATTGGAGGCAAATGAATCATGGATATATACGGGTGTTTACCACGTCACGCAGTCAGACATTGACGGTTATGGAAAACCAACTGCCGGAACAGGAAAGATCATCAATACGGCTACGGTAAATTCTGCAGAACATCCAGGCATGCTGTCAGCTACTGCAGCGGTAAATATTGTCACCGAAGGAGAGATCACATTGGTCAAAACAGGAGTGCTGAGCAGCGATTTTTCTACAATCACCTATACTTTTAAAATAACAAATACAGGACGGGTAAGACTGAGTAACCTGAAATTGCTGGATACCAAAATAAGACAGGCAATCAACCTGAACCCTGCAGTGCTTGAAGCCGGTGCATCGGTAACAGCTACCGTCATCTACACCGTTACTGATGCTGAAAAACGTGATGGAAAGATACTGAATACAGCAACGGTAACGGGAACAACACCTTCAGGCAGTACCGTTAGCGATATTTCCGGTACGGAATCCAATAATGATGACCCGACAGTTCACATTATAGACGATGCACCGCAGGCTTTAAACGACCATGCAGAGACTAAAATAAACCAGGCGGTTACTGTTGATCTTACTGTTAACGACCTGCCGTCATATAATGGTTTGGATAAGGGAAGTATCCTGATCAGCCGCTTCCCAACCAATGGGCAGCTGCAGGTAAATGCGAATGGAACCGTAATTTATACGCCAAACAGGGGCTACTCGGGGCCGGACAACTTTACCTACACTGTTAAAGACCTGAAAGGCAGCGTGAGTAACACAGCATTGGTGAATATCACTGTGATACCGATCGACCTGTTTATTCCCAATACGTTTACGCCCAACGGGGATGGCAAGAATGACACTTTTAAAATCATTGGAAGAGAAAGTTTCGACAGTATCAACCTGCTGATCTTTAACCGCTGGGGGAACGAGGTTTACCGCAATATGAATTACCTGGATGAATGGGATGGATCGGGATTGAGCGAGGGAACCTATTACTACATCATCGTGCTGAAAAAAGGTGCAACTGAGGCGACAAAAAAAGGCTGGATTTTACTGAAGAGATAACGAATAGAAAGAAGATAGAATGAAATATTATATTAAAGTATTGTTGTTTACCAGCTTAATCGGTTTATCTGCCGGAAGGAGCAGTGCGCAGCAAAACATTCAGTTTTCTCAGTATATATTTAATACGCTCAGTGTAAATCCGGCATATGCCGGATACAAGGAAGAGTGGTTTGCACAAACGGCCTTGCGTAATCAATGGGTGGGTATTTCCGGCGCCCCTCAAACGGCCCAGATTTCAATAGATGGGATTTTAGACCCCCAAACTACTAAACATGGAGTAGGCTTTCAGATCACCTCAGATAAACTGGGTGCACAGTCTTCAACTTCTGCTACGGCCAATTATGCTTTTCGTTTGCAGCTGGATGCTGCCGATACCAGAAGGTTAAGTTTTGGCCTTGGTGTTGGAATTGCGCAATACAGTTTAAATGGAAACGAGCTGATCACTGTGGATGGCGATGACCAGTCGGTTCCTCTTGGTACTGCAAGTAATCTCAGCCCGGATTTCAGGTTCGGGATCTTCTATACTACGCCGTACTGGTATGCGGGTATTTCGGCGCTCGACCTGCTGTCCAACACCAGATCTGCTGATGATTACCGGAGGAATACTACACTGGACGATAATATAGTGCGTACCCGGCACGTGTACTTTGTAGCCGGATCACTTGTTAACGTTTCTCCTGGTCTGAGGATCAGGCCAAGTATGATGATCAGGGAAGACTTTAAAGGCCCTACGAATGCTGATTTTAATATCATGGGTATCTTTAGTGACAAAATATGGCTGGGTGCAGGATACCGTACCAGCCTGAAAGTTTTTAAAAAAGAATACCAGAATACTGATGTAAGCAGCCAGGCCGCATTGATAGGGATTGCCCAGTTTTATGTGAATGAACGCTTCAGGATAGGTTATTCCTATGATTTTGCTACTTCAAAGCTAAGTGGTTATCAAAGCGGAACGCATGAAATCACAGTGGGCATCGCGTTTGGAAAGGCCCCGAAGGCATCCATTTGTCCCAGAGTATTTTAAGGCTATTCCTCACTATGCTAAAATAAATTTTGTAATTCGGTAAAGTTAATATATTTTTGTCTATCAAATCTATAGATAATATGTTTAACACGTCCTCAACAGGTATATCATTTTTCAATCGCCAGCAATATTCCGTTGCTGATGTATGCTGTTGTTGCGCTTAGTGTTTTCCAAATATATCCGCTTTCAATCATCAAACTTTCCACCATAACCCATTTTAATGAAATCACTGTACCCAATACGCATCGCTGCGCTTATATTTTTTACGCTTCTGTTTAGCTTACCGTCTCTGCATGCGCAGGAAAACCAGCTGATAGAAGTTACCGGGATCGTTAATGATCAGGAAACAAAAACACCCCTGGCTGGTGTGAGTGTTACCATTAAAGGAACCATTGCCGGTACCACCACAGATCAGGCCGGTAAGTTTAAACTGCGCTCCAAACTAAAGTTTCCTTTCAAACTTGTGTTTACCAGTATTGGATTTAAAACACAGGAATTTGATGTGAAGGAAGCCGGTCCGCAATTAAATATTGAACTGGTTACCCAAACGATCATTGGCAATGAGGTGGTGATCACAGCATCCCGCGTACCTGAGAGCATTCTGAAATCTCCGGTTGCAATCGAGAAACTGGATATACGGGCTCTTCGTGAATCTCCTGCGCCCAGCTTTTATGATGCACTGGAGAATGTAAAAGGAGTTCAGATGACTACTGCCAGTCTTACTTTTAAGATTCCCAATACCAGGGGATTTAATATTCCCAGTAATTACAGGTTCGTTCAGCTGGTAGATGGTATTGATATGCAGGCGGCAACCTTAGGTGTGCCTCTGGGAAATGCGATCGGGCCAACCGAACTGGATATTGCCAGTGTGGAAATCACCCCAGGCGCAGCTTCTGCACTTTACGGGATGAATGCGATCAACGGGATGTCCAATCTGATCACAAAAAGTCCTTTTTTATATCAGGGACTAAGTTTTTATCAAAAAGGTGGCCTTAACCACCTTGGTGGCACAGGGCGTGATGTAAGTAACCTGACGGAAACGGCTATCCGTTATGCAAAAGCTTTCAATGACCGCTTCGCTTTTAAGGTAAACCTCAGTTACCTGAGAGGGACTGACTGGTTATCAGATACCAGAACCGATCAGAACCCTAACAACCTAAAAACTGCCAATCCTTCATTTCCTTCTCTGAACGGTGCAGCTAATGTAGCCTTTGATGGCTGGAATAAATATGGTGATGATGTGCTTGCCGGAAGTAATACTGTTTCTGTTTCGGGACTGAACATTGATGGAAAAGCAAACCAAACGCTGAACGTAGCCAGAACAGGCTACTGGGAAAAGGACCTGGTAAAGCCTAATGTAGACAACCTGAAATTTGACCTGGGATTGAATTACCGCTTTGGGAAATTTGCGGAGCTCTCTTACACCTATAGGGTAGGGAAAATGGACGGGGTGTTTCAGCGCGGAAATAAGATCCAGCTTGACAACGTAGTGATCCAGAATCATAAACTGGAGCTCAAAGGAAGTAACTTCCTGATCCGCGCAAATATGTCGCTTGAAAACTCAGGTGATTCCTATAACGTGAAGCCACTGGCAGATAACCTGGACCTGGCAAGCGGAGGCAGCGGAACGGTATGGGGTGCAAAATATAAAACCGCGCTTACTAGCTATGCTGCTACAAACGGAGGTACACTTACCAGTGCCAACCTGGCTGCAGCAACGGCTTATGCAAGGCAGCAGGCCGATGCAGGAAGGGTAGAACCCGGAACGCAGGCCTTTGAGACACTGAAAAATACGATCATCGGAATCAATAACTGGGATATCAAATCTTCTACCATTCCTGATGCCCCGGTTACAGGCGGAGCCGCTTTGGTTCAAAAAAGCAGGACTTACAATTTTGAAGGACAATGGGACCTTTCCAGGGCAGTGAAATATTTTGACCTGCTGGTTGGGGGTGACACGCGTATCTACCAGATCATTCCTGATGGAAATAGCTTTGTGGATTTTAGCCGCCCTATTGCAGACCGCAATAAGGAGCTGCCGGACGGAACCTATGGAAAGAATATCTATTATAAAAAATTCGGTGGTTTTGCACAGATCACCAAAACATTCTTTGATGAGAAGCTGAAACTTTTTGCTTCTTCACGTGTGGATTACAATCCTTATTTCGATCCTAAACTTACACCAAGGATTGCTGCGGTGTTCTCTCCTGACAGCCACAATAACTTCAGGGCCACCTATCAGCAGGGCTATCGTTTTCCTGGCCTGTTCGAAGCACTCTCTTACGTGAACAATGGCCGTGTGAAAAGGGTAGGTAGTCTTTCCTTTATCAACGAAGGCCTTGGTTACCTGGACAACAGTTATACCCGCGCTTCAGGAGTGGTATTCAACTCTGCAGTGAATGCTGCTGTTGCAGCAGGTGCCGACAGAAACGCAGCCGCACTGGCTAACCGCGACTTGCTGGTAAAAGCAGATTTGCCAAAGGCAACTCCTGAAAAGATCAACTCATTTGAAATAGGTTATAAGACTGTTTTACTGGAAAACACACTTTCCATTGATGTTGATGCCTACACCAATACCTATACAGGCTTTTTGGGGCAGGTGCAGGTAGATGTGCCCAAAGGCGCAACGGTAGGGTCTGATGCAGCGGTGCTGAACATGCTGGATGCAAACAGGGATGCCGGACAAGACCGCTACAGGGTATATACAAATGCCAAAAACAAATACACCAACTATGGTTCCGCACTGGGCGTTACCTACAACTTTTATCAGAAGTATACTGTTGCAGGAAATGTGAGTTACAATAAGATCAAATCGAATACTGAAGATGATATTTTTGTAACAGGATTCAATACCCCTGACTTTGCAACCAACCTGACCATCGGAAACAGGGAAGTAGTAAAAAACCTGGGCTTCAGCGTAGTTTATAAATGGCAGAATTCTTTCTTATGGGAGAGCCCGCTGGTGACAGGAACAGTAAATGCGATCAATACCTTTGATGCCCAGGTTTCTTACAGGATGCCGGCTTCGAATGCAACGATTAAGATTGGCGGAACAAATATCTTTAACAAACCATTTATTCAATATGCCGGCGGACCAACAATTGGGGCACTGGTTTATGCAGCAGTAACTTTTGAAGGCCTTTTGGCGAAATAGAAAGGCGCGCAGTCAAATAGTTAAACTGATCAGCTCAGCTATTTGACTGCTTTAATTACCTGATTTTTGATTAAAAAAGACAGTAATCCGAGCGCGGTGTCATCGACATCAGCGCTCGAGTTGCTTAAGATCACTATACCAATTTTCTTATCCTTCAGATATCCGCACCAGGTTCTGAATCCGCCTGATCCGCCATTGTGCCAGATATTGATATTCCCTTTAAAGGGTTCTATCGTCCAGGCCAGCCCCCTGCCAAAATCAGTCTGACGGTCGGTTTCTTTATGGCTCAGTGAAAAATCAGGATTGAGATTGTTCATGTTTGTTCTCAGGTAGATCAGCATGTCCTGCATATTGGACTTTAGCCCTCCGGCAGCCTTGTACGCCCCGAACTGCCAGTAAGGGATGGCTTTCCCATCTTCTTCTGAATAACCCGTAGTAAGCAGGTTTTTCTCGCTGTCCGGCACGTCAAAATTTGTACTGCTCATTTTTAAAGGCCCGGTAATGGTTTGTTTGAGCAGTTCTTCCAGCGGCTTTTGATACACGTTTTCAAGTATGGTTCCAAGTACAGCAAAACCCAGGTTGGAGTACTGTGATCTTGACCCGGCAGTAGTATCGGGTCTGAAGTCCTTTAAATATTGATAGATCATCTCCCTGGAGTAATGCAGATATGGGTTTGCCACATCATACCCCGGGGCCTTAACGAAATCTACAGGCAGGATAGGCAGTCCTGATGTATGGTTGGCCAGGTTCACGATCCTGATCGGCTGGCCGCCGAACTGCAGGTCGGGATATTCTCCCGGCAGATATTTCCTGATATCGTCATTCAGCGCAATCTTCTTTTCATTGACCGCATGTGCGAGCAATATTGCCGTAAAGGTTTTGGTGATTGATGCGATCTCGTAGAGGGACTGGGCATCAGGCAAAGTGTTCGTTTCTTTTTTCGTTTCGCCATAGTAGTACGTTTCTGTAGTATTACCATTGATAATGCCGAAGCTCAGGCCGCTGTTATTCGGGTCTTTAAGATACTTTAAGGCAAGCGTATCCAGGTACAGCTGAAGTTTGGTCTGCCTTGGGTTGGTTGTCTTGATTAAAGCCGGATTTTTTGGATGAGGAATATCTTTTTCCTTTTTCACGGGGAACCACTCACTATAGGTAATGTGCAGATCATTGGATACAGCAATTTGTAAGGCCATTTTTCCGCGTTCAAAATTTACGAGGTAATTGGCATTGGTCTTTACTTCATCAACGTATTTCCATGAGGTGATCCTGCCCAGGTGCTGAAGGATATTGATCTTGTAGAACTGAATGATATCTTCCTGGGTAACTATGGCTTTTGCCTGTGGGGTAAACTGATCATAAATGGCGTTATACAGGCCGGTGTTATAGTTATCTGCCAGTAATGCAACGGCTTTTTCGGTTGCTGCACGTTGCTGGGCAAAGGAACTGAGGCAGGTAAACAATAAAATAGTAAAGAGTAATCTGGTCATTTTTTAATCCGCGTTAAAGTTTTAGTTCTTGTGAAGTTTTTAAAGGTAGCAATAAATTTAGTCCTGTTCCATTAACAAAGTTTAACGTTTCCTGTAACTAAGTTTTTAGAGAAGAGTCTTATCTTCAACTTACCAAAACATATGATATGAAAGGGACTTTCATCTTTGCTATAACATTATTATTGCTTTTAAATGTTTCCAATAAATCATTGGCCCAACGTATTGCACGCATTGACGGAACTAAGATCAGTGCCGATTCCCTGGATCGCTATCTCCCTGAACTCATGCGAAAGGCAAAGGTACCCGGACTGGCCATCGCCATCTTTAACCAGGATCACACCGTTTATAAAAAAACATTTGGATATAGTAATGCCCCGAAAAAAATGCTGCTGAAGCCAACTACAAATATTTACGGGGCTTCGTTGAGTAAATCTGTTTTTGCAGTTCTTGTGATGAAACTTGTTGAACAGGGCAAGCTTGATCTGGACAAGCCATTGCAGGAATACCTGCCAGAGCCTGTTTATGAGTATATGCATTTGAAAAGGTGGCATGACGATTATAGCAGCCTGAAACAGGATACGCTGTATCAAAAGATCACGGCCAGAATGTGCCTTGACCATACCTCGGGTTTTCCCAACTGGAGATGGGACCTGCCAGATCAAAAACTGAGGGTGGTACATACACCCGGTAAGAGATACAGCTATTCCGGTGAAGGGATGGTCTATCTGCAGGTAGTTTTGGAGAAGATGACCGGTAAGTCCCTGGAGCAGCTGGCAGATGAAATAGTTTTTGGCCCGCTGAAAATGAAATCCACAGCTTATACTTTTCTCCCTTCCTATGAAAAGGATTATGCCTGGGGGCACAATACCAAGGCTGAACTTTATGAAAAGGATAAGGACAATGAGGCCCGGTCTCCAAGTACGATGGAAACTACGCTGGACGATCTTTCGCTATTCATAGAGGGTGTCCTGCAACACAAAATTATCAGTAAACAAAGCACCTCCGAAATGTTCAGCCCTCAGATCCGTCTTCATTCTGTGGTGCAGATGGGACGGAAGTCCTTACGTGATACCGATGCCTATGACGGCATCCGGCTGAGTTATGGCCTCGGGTTTGGCTTATTGAAATCACCCTATGGCTGGGGAGCATTTAAGGAAGGCCATGGTGATGGCTTTCAGCATTATATGATTCTTTTCCCACAGCAGAAAACCGGCATCCTGATCATGACCAACAGCGATAACGGGGAAAGCATGTTTAAGGAGTTACTGGAACTTACTATTGCAGATAAATATACGCCCTGGAAATGGCAGCAATACATTCCATATACAAATCAATAGTTCCGGAGGTGCTACAGTTCCGGCTGCAGCACCTCCCATACGTTTTGCGCTAATATTTGATGTCCCTGCGGCGTAGGGTGCAGGCCATCCTCCTGGATCAGTTTCGGCACACCACCTACACCTTTCAACAAAAAGGGTATGAAGGCCATCTGGTTCTTTTTTGCCAGTGCAGGAAACAGTTCCCTGAATGGAACGGTGTACTTTTCTCCCATGCTGGGCGGCATCTGCATGCCTGCAAGCACAAGTTTGGCATTGGGATATTTCTTTTTCACTTTGTCAATAATCGCCTGCAGGTTAACTTCCGTCTCCTTTACAGGTATACCCCTCAGCCCGTCGTTAGCGCCGAGCTCTAAAACAAATACATCCACCGGCTGGCGTAATAGCCAGTCAATACGGCTTTTGCCATCAGCAGAAGTTTCTCCGCTTAAACCGGCGTTAATAATTTTATAGGGCAGCTGCAGTGAATCCACTTTGTGTTGGATCAGCGCCGGGAAAGCCTGGTCAGGATCTACGCCCAGGCCTGCAGTAAGGCTGGTTCCGAAAAAGAGAATATGCTTTGCATTGCTTTTCTTTGCAGTTGTGTCTGCTATGGAGTCAGCTGTATCAGGTGTTTTTTGACCTGAGGCAGCTTTTTCGTTATTGCTGCAACCGGTAATTGCGGCTGCGAAAAGTGTGAGGACGATATATTGGAAATACAGTAATTTGATTGATCTCATTCGGTGAATTGTCTTTGATATCCTGGTGAATTGTCTTTGATATACGTAAAAACAGCAAAATACGGATATAGTTTCAGGAATACAGCCCTTAACAGATAATTTAATCTGCCCGGGCAACAGGGAAATCCCCAAGGGGGATATCGTTGTTTCTTCGGGCTTTCTTCTCTGTGAGTCCGACCAACCTGTGACGAAGGAACGAGGCTAGACCGAGTTTAAGCCTGAAACTCGGTCTAGCCTCGTTCCTTCGGGGCACCTACCACGGACTCATCAGCAGGGATGGGTTAAGAAACAACGATAAAACTCAGGCAGATCAGCAGGCAATCAGTCATTTAAGGCTCCCCGGTTTTATAATTATAAAGTAACTTAATTGTACCCGCCAAACAATTCAATGGTTTTAGCATTATATTTAACGTAACAAACGCTCCTTATTCACGTCAAACATCAATATAACCTCCCGTATCTTGGAAACCATTTTAAATATCAAAGAAGTCAGCAAACATTATCAAAGTGCCGGCTCATCGCTTACTATACTTGACAAAATTAACTTTTCTATACAGAAAGGATCAACCGTTGCCATCACCGGTCCTTCCGGCAGTGGCAAAACAACGCTGCTTGGCCTTTGCGCCGGTTTGGACCGCACCAGTGACGGTTCTGTGGAACTGAATGGCATTGCACTTGACCAGCTATCTGAAGACCAGCGGGCTGCTGTGAGAAACCGCTACGTGGGCTTCATCTTTCAAAACTTCCAGTTGCTGCCCACACTTACCGCGTTGGAGAATATTATGGTTCCCCTTGAACTGAGAGGAGAGAAGAATATCCGCCCGAGGGCACTGGAACTGCTTGATAAAGTGGGTTTATCTGCCCGTGCAGACCACTATCCGGTACAGCTTTCCGGTGGTGAACAGCAACGGATCTCACTGGCCAGGGCCTTTTCAAATACCCCTGCCATTTTATTTGCCGATGAACCTACCGGAAACCTTGATGGCGAAACCAGCGAGAAAGTTATTAAGCTGTTATTCGATTTAAATAAAGAAGCCGGAACTACGCTGATCATCGTTACGCATGATCTGGAACTTGCTTCGCGTACTGACAGGATCATCCGGTTAAAAGGTGGTGTGATTATAGGTGATGAACAGAAAATATATGCCTGAGCAAAATAAACAATCCTTCCAGAACTCGGCTCCGGTATCGTGGTTATTCAAAATGGCCTGGAGGGACAGCCGTAAAAACCGGTCCCGCTTATTCCTTTTTACATCATCAATCATATTGGGCATTGCGGCATTGGTAGCCGTTTACTCTTTCAGGGATAACCTGCAGCGTGATATCGATGAGCAGGCAAAAACACTTACCGGTTCTGACCTGACCATTGACAGCAGAAAGCCTGTCAGCAAACCTGTAATGGCCATGCTGGATACCCTGGGTGACGCACGCGCCCGTCAATTGGATTTTGCTTCGATGCTTTACTTTCTGAAGGGGCAGGGCAGCCGGCTGGTTCAGGTGAAGGCCCTGGAAGGCAACTACCCTTTTTACGGGGAACTGGAAACCACACCTGTAATTGCCGGTAAAGCATTCAGGAACGGCAGAAATGCATTGGTAGACCGGACAGTAATGCTTCAGTTTAAAGCTAAACCTGGTGATTCTATCAGGGTAGGCGCACTGAACTTTGCTATAGCAGGTTATTTAAACAATGCTCCCGGACAGACGGGTTTTTCAGCCACCATATCACCCATAGTATACATCCCGCTAAAATATCTGCCCGCCACCGGGCTCGTACAATTCGGCAGCCGTATTCATTATTCCTATTTTTATCAGTTCAACCGTCCATCGGCAATATCTCCTCTACTCAGAAGGATTCAACCTGTGCTGGATAAAGAGGGCATGGATCATGAAACGGTAGCGTCTAAAAAAAGAGATACGGGGCGATCTTTCCAGGATCTGAGCCGTTTTCTTGCGCTTGCCGGTTTTGTGGCATTGCTGCTGGGCTGCGTAGGCGTAGGCAGTGCTATACATGTTTACGTCAATGAAAAGATCGCAGCCATATCAACCCTTCGCTGTTTAGGAGTAAAGGCCTGGGAGGCATTTTTTATCTACCTCATCCAGATTACCTTTATCGGCCTTGCCGGCGCAATAGCCGGTGCGGCATTGGGTACCGGCATCCAGTTTTTACTGCCGCTGGTGCTCAAGGATTTTCTGCCGGTGGAATTCACGGTGCAGGTATCCTGGCTGGCCATCTTACAGGGGGTGGTAACAGGCCTGGTGATCTCGGTATTATTTGCGCTGCCCTCCCTGCTGGCAGTAAGGCTGGTTTCGCCGCTCAATGCCATCAGGCTGTCTTTTGAGCCCGCACAGGCAGAACGGGAACCCCTGAAATGGTTGGTGTACCTGGTTATATTTGTATTCATCACAGGTTTCAGTTACCTGCAGATGGACAGTTGGGTGCAGGCGCTGATCTTCAGTGGCAGTATCCTGGGGGCTATTGCTATATTCTATGGGTTGTCGCTGTTGTTGTTATGGATGGTAAAAAAGACGCTTCCGGCGGGTCTTGGTTATACATGGCGCCAGGGTTTTTCAAATTTATACCGTCCGAATAATCAAACACTGATGCTGATTGTGGCAATCGGACTGTCTACTGCACTGATCGCCACGCTGTATTTTGTACAGGGAATACTCATCAGCAAGGTGACGCTTTCTACAGGAAAGTCTCAACCGAATATGGTGCTTTTTGACATCCAGAGCAGCCAGGATAAAGCGGTTTCTGCACTGACAAAACAATATCACCTGCCGCTGATGAACCACGTAGCAGTGATCACGATGCGTTTGGAGGAGATCAACGGTAAGAATGCAGCCGAACTGGCAAAGGCTGACAGCCTTAAGGGCAGGCCTAAAACTGACGAGAATGAACGCCGGGAGTCATCCAGCAGGGCTTTCAAAAGTGAACTGCGTGCTACTTTCCAGGGAAAACTGACGGCCGCAGAAACCATCACCAGCGGAAAATGGACAGGAAAGGTGAATTCACCTTCAGATATTGTCTATGTATCGCTCGAAGAGAAGTACGCGGAGCGCATCAACGTAAAAGTGGGGGACAAGATGCAGTTCAACGTACAGGGGATGATCATTCCTACGGTTGTAGGTAGTCTGAGAAAAGTAAACTGGGGCAGGATACAAACTAACTTCAGGATCGTATTTCCGCTGGGCGTGTTAGAGGAGGCGCCGCAGTTCCATGTGATCATGACCAGGGTACCGGATAACCGTACCTCTGCAAGTTTCCAGGCACAGGTTGTGCAGCACTATCCCAATATCTCTGTGATTGACCTGGGGCTGGTTCTGCAGGTGCTTGATGAGCTGCTGGGGCAGATCAGTTTTGTGATCCGTTTTATGGCTTCATTTAGCATGGTTACCGGTTGGATTGTACTGGTTTCTGCAGTGAGAAGCAGTAAAAATCAGCGCTTGCGGGAAATTGTGTTATTGAGAACGATAGGCGCAAAGGGGCGGCAGATCCTGTCCATTACTGCAATAGAATATCTATTCCTGGGATTGTTCTCCGCTGCTGCCGGAATGATCATTGCCATTGCCGGGAGCTGGGCGCTGGCGGTATATAGTTTTGAGGCGGTCTTCCGGATGCCGGTGGTACCGGTACTGCTGATTTTTGCTTCGGTAACCCTTATTGTAGTATTTACAGGAATTCTGAGCAGTACAAGTGTACTTCGCCGCTCTCCCTTAGAAGTCTTACGGAAAGATACTTAGCCCTAAATGTCACATCTATAAGGGTAAATTGTAACATAATTTGAAAAACCGGAACAATGTTTGCACAAGGTTGGAGATTTTAATATTCACGGAGTAAATTATGAAGAAAAGAATACATGTTCTCGAGGACGATCAGGATATAAGATATATTATAGAATTTCTGTTAAAGGATGAAGGTTATGAATTGCAGCTTTCTTCTACTTTTACAGAATTGAAAAGCAAACTGAACGATTCATTGCCTGACCTGTTCATTATCGATGTGATGTTGCCTGATGGCAATGGCATTGAGATCTGTGAAGACCTGAAAACAGATATGTTTACGAAACATATTCCTGTGATCGTGATGTCGGCAAACCCGGGAAGTAAAGAGAAAAGTGTTACTGCATTTGCAGATGATTACATCAGCAAGCCTTTTGATCTGGATTATGTGGTTAAAAGGATTGACAGACTACTGGCTGATAAAGTGGCTTAACAATTAATTTTTATCGCATGATCTTACTGGAAAACGAAAATATCAAGGTGACCTTTGCAGCAAAAGGTGCTGAACTCAGAAGTATCACAAGTAAAATCACGGGGCTTGATTATTTATGGAGCGGTGACCCCGCTTACTGGGCTAAATTTAGTCCGGTTCTTTTTCCTGTTATCGGGGCGCTGAAAGATGAAACGTATATTGTTGACGGGAAGGAATACCATCTTTCCCGTCACGGATTTGCACGTGACCATGACTTTGAGGTAGAACAGATCAGTGATTCGGAATTGTTATTTACCCTTTCCAGTACAGAAGATACGCTGAAAGTGTATCCTTTTGAGTTTAAACTGGGCTTGCGTTACCTCATTTCAGGCTCATCCGTGTCCTGTACCTACGAGGTGACAAACCCTGCCGATAAAGACCTTTTGTTTTCCATAGGCGGTCACCCTGCCTTTGCCGCGCCACTGACTGATGATGCTTCATATGAAGACTGTTATCTTGAATTTGCCGTTGATGAGTCGCTCACCTATTATAAGATTGCAGATAACCTGATCAGTGATCAGACCGATACGCTGCATCTGGACAAAGCAAAACTTTTCCTGAAACACCCTCTTTTTTATGATGATGCGCTGGTATTCAAACATATGGAGAGCCGTGCAATTACGTTAAGAAATACCAAAAATGAGTACGGGTTACATTTCCGTTTCAATGATTTTCCTTTTTTCGGTATCTGGGCAGCTAAAGATGCAGACTTCGTTTGTTTAGAACCCTGGTGTGGTATTGCTGATGGTGTTCATCACAATCAGCAACTGAGCGACAAAGAAGGGATTGTTTCCCTGCCGCCCGGTGAAGACTGGAAAAGGATCTGGGAGGTTGAAGTTTTTTAAACTTGCTGCTTTTTACTTTTCTTATTGCATTACCTCTATTTTCATTCCTCAAGCACCTTCACTTTAATATGTGATGCCTGGTCTTTTCGGGTATATACACGGTGGGTTGCCTTCTGGAAGTCGGCCTCTGTGGCTTGATAAATATTAACAAATTTTTGCGGGTTACGGTCTACCAGCGGGAACCAGGAACTTTGTACCTGCACCATCAAACGGTGCCCCTTTTTAAAGCAGTGAGCTACATCCTGCATATCAAATTTTACTTCCGTAACCTCCGATGGCACCATAGGCTCAGGTTCCGAAAAGCTTTTCCGGTACTTTGAGCGCATCACCTCTCCACGCACCAATAGCTGGAAACCTCCCATTCTTGTACCGATGATAGGGCTGTCATCGGGAGCATCACCGGGATAAACATCGATCAGTTTGACTACGAAATCTGCATCTGTTCCTGTGGTAGACACGAAGAGGTCTGCCATCAGGTTTCCCGAAATCACAATATCATTTTCAAGTACAGGTGTCTGGTAGACCAGTACGTCAGGCCTTGAAGCTGCGAAACGCTGGTCTTCATACATAAAGTCTGTACCGCGGTCTATCCTGATCTCTTTCGTGTAGGGAACAGGTTTGTCCGGGTCACTGATAAATTCGTTATATGTATTTTCATCTTGATCTGCTGTTGCCGGGGCATCAAATGACAGTGTTCCATTGGCATGCAGATACAGGTTTTTCTCCTGTGCTGCTGCAGGCGGCCATGATGAGTACTTTTTCCACTGGTTGGAACCGGTTTCAAATATAGTGGCTTTTGCAAGGCCGGGTTCCTCTTTTCCCTTCAGGTAATGGTTAAAAAAGGCAAGCTCTATCTGTTCGCGGTAAAACGGGCCGGTCTCCGTGTGGAAACGGATATTGCCAAGGGCGCTGTTCTCCCCTCTGGTCCAGCTGCCGTGTGTCCAGGGCCCCATCACAAGGTAATTTGGAGCTGAGGGTTTGTTGTTTTCTATACCTGCAAACGTTTTTAAAGGCCCGTAGAGATCTTCCTGGTCAAACCATCCGCCTACGGTCATTACTGCAGGTCTGATGTTTTTCAGGTGCGGAACAGGAGTACGCTGCTGCCAGAAGGCATTGTAGTTTTCATTGTCCATCATCTCATTCCAGATCGGGTTTGCACCTTTGAAATATCTTTCGTTTACATTTTTCAGCGGCCCCAGGTTTTTGTAAAAGTCGTAGGCATCGGGAGTTCCGTAAGCTGAAAATGATGCCGCGCGTTCAGCGGTAGGAGCAGGCCTGGGGGTTCCGTAATAGGATAAAAAGGAGAAAGTTCCCATCAGGAAGAAGGCGCCATTGTGGTGGCGGTCATCTCCCATGAACCAGTCGGTAACGGGTGCCTGCGGTGAGGCTGCTTTTAAAGCAGGATGTGCATCAATGACCGTCATGGTGGTATAAAAACCGGGAGCAGAAATGCCCCAGGTTCCAACTTTTCCGTTGTTGCAGGGGATGTTCTTCAGCAGCCAGTCGATCGTATCATAACTGTCAGCGCTTTCATCTGCCTCTGTTTCCTTTTTATTGGGAATATAGGGTCTGGTAGCCACAAAGTCGCCCTCTGACAGGTAACGCCCCCGTACATCCTGATAAACAAAAATATAACCTTCTGCGGCGAAGCACATGGAAGGCCCGAGGGTTTGTTTGTATTCGTTTTCGCCATAAGGCCCTGCACTATAAGGGGTACGGTTGTACATGACCGGATAGGTGCCGCTCTGGTCTTTGGGAACATAGATCACCGTAAACAGCCTTACCCCGTCACGCATCGGGACCTGGCGTTCCAGCTTGGTGTAATGAGCAGTAATATAGGCCGCATCTTCGTCAGCGGTTAATGGGAGCGGTGCAAAAGCAGCAGGGTTAGGAGCAGACATTAGTGTAAAATATATTTTATCCTGAGAAGGTGTTCAAAGGACAAATTAAACATTTTGTGTGCAATTCATCATTATTCTTTGAGATAATAGGCATCATTCATCTCCTTGTTGGGAACCAGGTTATCCCAGATCATCCTCATGCCGTCATTGTTGTTCCTATGTTTCATTTCAATTACCCTGCAGAGCTTATTTACTGTTGTACATTCTTTCTGTGACAGGTAAAAAACGTTTTCCTGGAAAAAATCCATCAGGCGGTTAAAGCTTTTCCTTAAAAACTTATCGGTCTCGCTCAGTTTAGCGAGGGCGTTGATGTGTTTGTTGATGGCAGAATGTTTTACACGGGCTTTCAGGTTCGGTATAAGGTCAATGATGCCGTCTTCGGAAATCACCACCAGCACGGTCTGTGCTTTATGTTCCATGTGTTCATAATAGCGCACCGCCGAATTGTAGCGTGCGCCTCTGGATGAGTCGCCATTGGCCGTGGCGATGCCATCAAGGATTACCCCGATTGCGTGGCAGGTGCAATCGGTATCTACAAGGACTGCCCCGTCAATAGAGGTGATCTGGTGTATAATGTTTTTGTTGATGCGGATCGGTTTGATCTTAAAGCACTGGCTGCTCAGCCGCAGGGCCTCCTCGTCTGCTTTGGAGGATATGGCGAGTATGGTACCATGTTTTTGTTTTGTAGCTTCGAGGGTAATGTCCCAAAGTGTATTTAACCTGATCTTATCGATACCGCTGAATAACCTTCTTAAGCTGGAAAAGAACTTCTCCCGGTTGATCTTTTCGTTGTACAGGCCGGGCATTCTGAAAGCTACTGAGATCATGACATTTTCATGGTGTGTAACTTCCCAGTGGAAGTGTTTGGTAAAATGAACGATGAACAATGATTCCTCATGGTAATTGTATTTTCCTTTCAGCTGGCAGAGGCCGTAGATCAGTACGGAATCTGACAGGATCAGCTGCTTATGGTCTGCCAGTTCAAGAAACTTCCGCACTTTCCTGAAATCCTTGATGTGTATGGGCTTTTCCAGTTCCATGGTCATTTTAACATTGGGATGGTTTTTACGGGCAATAACCATCTTGCCGAAACCTTCGGCACCTTCATACTTGAGAGAGGAAATGGTATTACAGGCATCGTACAATACATGGAGGCTGTTGGGGTGCTGACCGGCCATGGAAATGGTGGTCATAAAATCATGGCCTGCTTTACTGACCAGCTCATCACGCGTTTTGGTTAATACGTTAAAGTCTGACGGCGAGGTTGCCTTCAGCGCGCTTGCACTTGCGTCAAGATATACTTTGATAATGCTTTCTATGAAAGACCTGCTGATCTTCTGCCCGGAGAAGGAGCGGTCCCTGCTGAGGTAGTAATAGGTATTCAGGATTTTCTTATTCAGTTCTGCTGCCACGTACACCAGGTAACCATCAATATAAACAGGAGCGGAGATAAAGTTTTCACTGCTGCCGCTGTTTGCATGGGCTCTCAGTATCCGCTGGATCTCTGCCGTATAGGCTGTATTTAAGATCCGCTGGTCCTCCTCTTCACTGTGACCTGCCCTGAGGCTGTGCTGGATGCATAAAGCTTTAAGCGTGCGGAAATCCCCTGGCTCATATTCACGTTCAGGGCATTCCAGGACCACAAAAGGACGCTGTATTTCAGGTTTTAACAATGCGGCGATCAGGAATACCTTAGGTGCAAGCCGTTCGTCCAGTGAATTGAAGAGTTCTTCAGCCGCCAGCACCAGCGAGATCTGACAATGCTGTTGATGTTCCCAGATTAAATTGTGGCAGGTCTTCATAGCTTCTATCGTATTTATTCTAGTAGATCTCTCGCTATATATTTCTGTTTTTTTAAAAATTTTGTGATCAACAAATGTATTTTAAGTTTCCTTCTGTAAGTGTTAAAAAAAGTTAATTCAGGAAATAACTTTTTTATTACATTCGTCGTTTAATAGTTAAATTTTTCATTCATAGATGCAACAAACAAAATACTCAAAGACCGCGCTGGGCGCTGCAATACTTGTGGCTTCCTTAGGCTATTTCGTAGATATTTACGATTTATTACTTTTCAGCATTGTACGTGTTCCAAGCCTGAAGTCCTTAGGCCTCACAGGTACTGCGCTGACCGATACCGGAATCTCTTTGCTGAACATCCAGATGATAGGGCTATTGGTGGGAGGAATATTCTGGGGGATGCTGGGAGATAAAAAAGGACGTCTGTCTGTACTTTTTGGTTCCATCTTTATTTATTCGGCAGCCAATTTTGTAAACGGTTTTGTACATTCTGTAGAGGCTTACGGGATATGCCGTTTTGTTGCAGGTTTAGGACTGGCCGGGGAACTGGGTGCGGGTATTACGCTGGTGGCAGAGCTAATGCCAAAGGAAAAGCGGGGATATGCTACCACCATCATTGCTTCTGTTGGCGTGAGCGGAGCGCTGGTTGCTTATTTTGTAGCTAACCTTTTCGAATGGCGGACCTCGTTTTTTGTAGGCGGATGCCTGGGTTTCGTGCTGCTGTTACTGCGGATCGGGGTAGCGGAATCAGGAATGTTCAGCCAGTCAAAAGATGCCACTAACAGGGGTAATTTTCTGGCGTTGTTTGGCAATAAGGAGCAGTTTATCAAATACATGAGGTGCATTTTTATAGGTCTGCCTTTCTGGATGATAGTGGGCATCTTCATTACCCTTTCTCCGGAGTTCAGTAAAGTTCTGGGTGTTCAGGGCGATGTAAATGCCGGGGCAGCTATTGCGGCCTGTTACGCAGGGATTGTTGCAGGTGATATTGTGAGCGGACTGCTGAGCCAGTACCTGAAAAGCCGGGTTAAGGTAGTGTATATCTTTTTATCACTTTCGGTGATCGGCGTGATCTCCTATCTGACATTACATGACCTTACGCTTCAGCATTTTTACTGGTTGTGCGGCGGTATCGGATTTGCTACAGGATACTGGGTGATCTTTATGACCATTGCTGCCGAGCAGTTTGGAACCAACATCAGGGCCACCGTAACTACCACTGTTCCCAATTTTGTACGCGGGGCTATCGTTCCGATATCATTTCTGTTCCAGACGTTCAAGAGTTTTTATAGCGGGTCTATTATCCTTGCGGGTATTTCCATAGCTGTGATCAGCTTTGGAATTGCCTTTATCGCGCTGAGCAGGATGAAAGAAACCTTCCATAAAGACCTGGACTATGTAGAGGAATTCCAATAGTAAATCATATTTTGCTGCAATGCGGTAAAGTCATAAATTGCAGGCATAATCAATGATCATGGAATATATTCTGGGGATAGACATCGGTACGGGCAGTACAAAGGCTGTAGCAGTAGGGCAGGATCATATTGCGTTTGACAGCAGCCAGTTCTTTTATCCTACTGACACCGCTCAGCCTCAGCATAGCGAGCAGGACCCTGAACTGATCTGGCAGGCTTTTCAAAAAAGCGTGACAGAGCTGATCTCTAAGTTAGGCAATCCTCCAATGGCCATCAGCCTGAGCAGTGCGATGCACAGTGTGATTGCTGTTGATGAACACTGCAACGCGCTTGCACCGATGATGACCTGGGCAGACAGCAGGAGTACGGCTATCGCCGAAGAATTGCTGGCTACGCCACTGGGGCTGAAACTGTACAGGGAGACAGGTACGCCTGTTCACTCCATGTCGCCCCTGTGCAAGATCATCTGGATCAGGGAAAACCAGCCTGAGTTTTTCAATAATGTATACAAGTTTATATCTATCAAAGAATATATCTGGTACCGTTTGTTCCATACTTTTGAGGTAGACCATTCCATTGCGTCCTGCAGCGGGCTGATGGATGTGGAAAAACTGGCATGGAGTGAGCTGGCGCTGACTGCCGCCGGCATTACGTCAGCGGAGCTTTCAACGCTTGTTTCCACTACTTACCTGAGGGATGATTTTGAACCTTCGTCATCCTTTGATGCCCTCAAAGCGGGAACTCCTTTTGTGATAGGGGCCAGTGACGGCTGCCTGGCAAATCTGGGTACGGGGGCAATCACTCCGGGAATTGCAGCGTTGACCATCGGGACCAGCGGGGCTCTGCGTGTGGCAGCTAACCAGGCTGCGCCAAATGAAGCAGCAATGACATTCAGCTACCGGCTGGATGATGAAATATATATTAACGGCGGCCCGGTAAATAATGGGGGGATTGCTTTAAAATGGCATCTGAAGAACCTGTTTCAGAAGGAGCAGCTTGCAGCGGAGGACTATGCCGAAGCATTGGGCCAGATGGAGATGGTGCCGCCCGGTGCCGAAGGTTTGATCTTTCTTCCGTATTTACAGGGAGAGCGCGCACCCATATGGGATTCCAAAAGCTGCGGTACCTTTTTTGGCATGCGGCTGATACACCAGCCCCGGCATTTTACAAGAGCAGTGATTGAAGGGATCTGTTTTGCCCTGAATGATGTGCTGAAGTCATTGGAAGAATCAGGTCAGCAGATCTCCCAGCTGAATGTAAGCGGTGGATTCGTGTCATCCGCGGCCTGGCTGCAGATCATGGCAGATATCACGGGCAAAAGACTGGTTCTGGCCACGGCAGAAGATGCATCTGCAGTAGGGGCAGCTTACCTTGCGGTGAAGGCCACAGGTATTTCTGCCACTTATCCTTTACCCGACAGGGCTGAGAGCACTACAGTTGAACCTGATCAGACAAATCACCTGGTTTATCAGCAGTATTTTGTTGTTTACAGGAAGTTATATGCCAACCTGAAAGGTTTGATGAGTGAGTTATACACGCTGCAGACCCCTTAGTTATTATTCGGCTGGCTGTTGTTATTCTGCTGATGGACTGAATTGTACGCTTTAACCAAAGACTGGATAGACTTTACATCAAAGCTGTTCATCTCTTTTACCCTGGCTGTCAGGTCCTGATCATCAGAGAATTTATCCAGTAAGGTATTTCTGATATAACGGTAATTGGCATCCGGATTATTTTGATCCGGTGTAATTTCCAGCATGTCACCTGTTCCCGGTTTCTCTATGTAATACAATCCCTGGCGCTGAGGCCTTTGTTCTTCGTCATCACGGCTGGAACGGCCATCAATACTTACACCACCGCCAAATCCAAACCCACCGAAACCTCCGGTGCCAATGCCCAGGCCTATGGATGGCATGAAACGCATACGGCGGCGTTTTTTCTCTGTGCCGGTGCTTCCTCCCATAGAATACAGGTTAACGGAACCCGACTCTACCAGTTTAAAGAAACGGTATTCAGTTTTTTTATGATTGATAAAGGGTTTGCTTACAAATGTTTCCCCGTTCCAGAGAAATTCTTTAATATCTTTTGCATTGAATTGCTGAACCTCTCCATTATCTTTTTTAATGCCAACGGTTACAAAGTCAGTACCCTGAACCGTTCCCCTGATGAAATCGCCATCTGAGATGACTACGGCATCCTGGGCAGCAGCGGTGAATGTAAGAATAGAAAGGAGCAAAAAAGTGCTCAGATATTTTATAGTTTTCATCTGTTTTTTGTATTGTGTGTTTTTCAGCTGTGTTTATTGTTTTTTGTCTTCAGGCTGCCTTCGGCTGTGTGTTAGATGGAGCCTTTGATGATCAAAATAATTATTGTAGTGTGTGCTTGATACTTATTTGAATCATGTCGGGTTCATATTAGTCCAAATAACGTAAATAGTTTCGCAAATGTTGTCACGGACGCCTCAGATATTTTGCTATTTATTGCGGAAAGACAATTCTAATGGATTTGTTACGGGATTTTTAGTGTAAAGATAAAATGCCCCGGTAAACCGGAGCATTTTTTTATGTTGACAGTGTTACGTAATGTCCTTATTTAGGGGTTACGGTTTTTTTTGTTACAGTCTTTTTAGCACTTGTTTTGCTTTCTGTTTTGTTTGCTTTATAACGCATATCCGGCGTGCCGTCTTTTTTCGTGACCTGCTTGTTTGCTTTATAGCGCATGTCCTTCGTGCCGTCTTTTTTTGTTTGTGCAAATGTAGCTGTACTGGTAAAAGCCATTACAGCCAGTAACATCATCATGATTATCTTTTTCATAAGCAAAAAATTAAGTTTAAATGAAGCTAGGAAAGATTTCTGAGAAATGCAATAGAGATCAGATTGGTTATAACTTGTATCTAACTGTATACGCTTTCCCTTTCATGATCTCAATTTCATAACTGTTACCTGTTAGTGAACGGATCACTGCACCCTGACATACCGGCCTGATTCTGCTTTTTATCTTTAATATGCCTGTTCCTTCAGTTCCCTTTATCCTGATTGCTGTGGTACTGCAATGGATCTTTATTTCCCCGTTTGGGGTAGGTACTGTACCCTCCATCCATTTCAGCCCGCCAAGTGCAGGCTCTGCCAGCCAAGAGGCATAACCGGCCGAAGTGGGTTTAACACCGATGAAATATTTGCCGAGCAGATAGATGGGGCTGGCTCCCCAGGCATGGCAGAGGCTTTTGCCGTAGGGCCTGCCATACATTGCCAGGTGTGCCGTACCCTGTTTGGCAGGATCAAATTCTTCCCAGAAAGAGGTTGCACCAAGTTTTAGCATACCTCCCCAGTAATCTTTGATCTCTTTGAGCACATAGGGCTGCTCTCCGAGGGCGCAAAGCGCTTCCAGTTCATAAAAGCGCATGTAAGGTGTGGTGATCTTCTGTATTTGGTCATTGAGCAATACGTGCTGTTTAACAGCCTGCTTTTGTGTAGCGCTGAAGTAGTTGAAGAATATACCAAACATATTGGCATACCTGGTCACGTTGTCTGTCTGCTTTCCGTCAACCATGCTATGGACGAGCGCCTGTTTGTTTTCATTCCAGTAACCGGCGAAGATCTTTTTCTTCAGGTCAGCAGCGAGTGCCGCATATTTATCGGCGCCGGCGCTATCATTGATGATTTTTGCGCTCATGGCCATGGTTTCGAGGCTGCGGGCCAGCAGGATCTGCTCAAAGCTGAGCTCCCCCTGTTTACTGAGGCCATCTGCCCAGTCGATGAACACCCAGTCGCCCGCTAGCCCTTCCATCATACCATTTGAATTTCTCCGGGACAGGCAATACTCCATCAGGCTTTTCATCCTCGGATAAAACTGCTGTATGAAAGTTTTGTCGCCTGTATACTCATAATAATCATGAATACCGATAAACCAGTAAAAGGTATAATCCATGATCGTATTGATATGGCTCGTTACAGGATCTTTCCCCCTTAGAGCCAGCAGTGTACGGGTTACCGAGGGCGAGTCAAAGAGCAGGTAGTAATTCATCAGGTAGCTTTGGTAGGCATCGCCAGACCAGATCCAGCGGTCGCGCTTGATCCCATCGATAAAAAATTCACGTGTGTTCAAATGGAAGGTGTATTTTGATACGTCATAGATTTTATTGAGCTCCTCATCCGAACAATGAAAACTGCCCCTGTCAGCCACAGGGAGGTATTCAAACAGCATGGAAACAGAGTCTGTGCTCATGCCGGGTGCCATTTCAATATTCACGTAACGGAATGCTTTGGTCTGCTGCGTGAGGGTGTCTTTTTTTTCGCTGAAGCGGATGTCCAGTTTGTCCAGCGTTTCACACTGGTCTGTAGCCAGCGCTTCTTCTTTTGATTCCCCGTAATACAGGCCCAGCACGCCTTTCCCTTTTAAGCCATGGAATTGAATAAAACCAAAAGTTTCCTTTCCAAAGTCCAGCAGCAGTGACTGTCCCTTTTTTTCTGTTTTGACGGCAGACAGGGCTTTTACTGAAAGTTTAAACGAAGACGGGGGAGAGGCAGGATCATTAAAGTTCCAGGAGGCGGCATTGAGCCAGGTGGTGCCCGACTGGTCTGATGCCTTTCCGGACTGGTCTATCCATTCTTTGTCTTCAAAGGTGACCAGCCAGGTGGCATCAGAAATCACCTTCTTTCCCTGTACAAAAATGGCAGGAACACTGTTCTGGCAGAACACCTTCAGGCTGATGCGGTGTTTGCCCGCGGGGATCTTTATCCGGCCAGGATAGCCAAATAAGGCTTTACCGTCTATTTTAATAGTATACTGGCCTTCAACGGAGAGTTGGGCTTCTTCCGGTTCTGGAAGATCAAAATCCTTATGGAAATCTATCAGCACGTAATGGTTGTCCAGTTTCCAGAATGGGGGCAGGAAAGAACCTCTTTCTGTTCTCCTGTTTTGCATTTTATTGCCCAGCCAGACCTCAAAATCGCCTGGGTACCAGATCCATGTTGCCTTTTGTGCCAGTGTTGTTTGTGTACAGAGGCTGGTAAAAACAAAGAGAACAATCAGGTTTCTAAAGTATTTGCTCATAAGATTATAAATGGTTAATGCCCGTTAAATACAAGATATAAAATCACCATCACGATGGCAAGTGTTGCCCATGCTATCCAGACGGTCTGCGAAGGTTTTTCAACAGGTGCTGCCGTGGCAGGATCTGAATAGTAAACATGTGGCCGCCTATCTGTTAAGGAGATCAGAACTGCAATCAATAACAATCCTGCAAATATCAGGAAGGAGAGCATGAGGTAATGTGGCCAGAAATGATACCGGTCTGAGGGCAGTATCCACAAGTAGGTGATGCCCGTACCGAGGCTTAGGGCAGAACCAACTGAAAGGGTAAAATTTACCGCCTTCCGGCTCATTCTTTTCCAGAAAACGGTTAAGAGAAATACGACAGACAGGGGCGGTGCAATAAACCCGAGTACAGACTGAAATACATCAAACAGGTTAAGCCCTTTGATATTGTCTATCGCCAGAACAACTACTACAGCCAATATACACCCTGCTATCACAGATAATCTTCCTACCCTGATGATCTCTTTATTGGTTGCCCCGGGGTTGATCTTTTTCACATATACGTCCATGGTGAACACGGTACTCAGGGAATTCAGCGAAGATCCGATTGTTCCTACCAGCACGGCGATCAGCACTACGACCACCAGGCCATTCATTCCCGGGGGGAAGAGGTGGGTGACCATGGTCATGTACGCTTCGTTAGGATCTTTAAGCCCGGGAAATAGCACATAGCATAAAATGCCGGTGAGGATAAACAGGGGCAGCGAGAGGATCTTTAACCAGGCGATGAAATTTACGCCCAGCTGCCCCTGTTCCAGCGTTTTTGCGCCCAGAACGGATTGTACCATTGACTGATCGGTACAGAAAAAGGCTACTGCTGCTACCGGGTAGCCAAGTAAGATGGCATACCAGGGATATTTTGGGTCACTGGCGGGATGGATCAGGTTCCAGAAATGGGCAGGGGTATGGTGGTACAATGCCGCAACGCCACCCACTTTGTACAACCCCAGGACAGTAAGCGTAAGAGAAACGGCAATCAGCAGGATCATCTGGAAAACATTCACTTTGGCAATTGCCTTTAACCCGCCTGCAAAGGTAAACAGACCGGCAAAGGATACGAGTACGGTAACCGATTGCCACATGGGAATGCCCAGGATCTGCCGCACGAGGAAGCCCCCGGCGAAGAGCCCGAGGGACAGCCAGGAGATGAGGATCTTGATCAGTGCATACCATGCCAGGATGTTCTGGGTGGAATCGCCGTACCGTTTGCCCATGAATTCGGGCATGGTACTCACTTTGGCGGCGAGGTATTTGGGTGCAAAAACAATGGCCAGCAGGAACAGGAACATAAAAGCATACCAGTCGAAATTTACTGCCACGATCCCGGTGCTGTAACCTATGCTGGCAAATGCCAGCAGCATTGAGGGGCCTACATTGGTACCCCACATGTTAAAACCTATGCTTTGCCATCCCAGCGATTTATTGGCCAGGAAGAGTGTTTCCCCGGGTTCTTTTTTATCCTTAAAACTAGCCCTGTACCCAATGATCATCAGGATGGCCAGGTATGCGGCAACGATGCTGTAGTCCAGCGCGGTTAAACGCGTTACGATATTCCCCATTCTTGTTGGATTAGGCGGGTTAAAGACTGATACTTTCTTTTGAGATCTGGTATTCTTCCAGAATGGCATCGATCTTTACGGGTAAACCGGTAGTCAGAGCGCGGTCCATGGCCTGCAGCAATGCTATGGTGCCAATTCCTTCCTTCAGATCGGGATAGGCTGTAGTGCCCTCTTCGATACTTTGGGCAAAATATTCCAGGTAATTCTGGTACTCCCCGGCATGGTGGCTTTTTCCCTCGAAACGGAAGTAATGTTTGAGCTTGTGTTCCCAGGTGATGAGCTGTTCCTCGCCCGTATTGGTGGTTACGGCATAACGCAGGTCCATATAATCTGCCTGGCTGCAGCCCTCTGTTCCTCGCAGGATGCAGCTCATCTCGCTGTCGCGCATATTGGGCTGAACAGGGCCGGTGTAAGCCCCGCTTACCCTGGCAATCCTCCCGTCTTTCGCTTTGAAGATAAAATGCATCGTATCCTGGTTTTTCAGCCCGGCTCTTGCACCATTGGCACTGAGCATTCCGTAACCCATCACCTCTTCGATCTCCGGGAGGTACCACCTGATAAAATCAGTTGGATGGCTCAGCCCGCCGTACAGCCACTTGAACGACTGCTTTAATGACCATCCCTTTTCCAGGAACCAGCGGTGATCTGCATGGTAGTACCCTTCAATAGTGATCAGCTCTCCGATTAACCCGGCTTCAAAATCCTTACGCTGACGTTTAACCGGCTCAAAGAAACGGGAGCTCTGACCCACAAATACTTTTTTACCTGATTGCTCACTGAGTGTGATCAGTTCATTGGCCATTGACAGGTCATCTATAAATGGTTTGGTACATACCACATGTTTTCCATGTAATAAAGCCTGTTTGACGTGGGCTGCATGTAAATGGTCTGGCGTATAAATTGCGATAACGTCGATCTCCGGATCGTCCAGCAGATCCTGGTAGCTGGTGGTATACCGCCCGAAGTCAAACTCCTTTGCCCGCTGTTTGCACAGTTCTTCATTGGCATCACAGATGATCTTCAGGTTGAACTTTTCACTCGCAAGTGCGGCTGACATGGTACTGCGGCCTTCTCCTAATCCTAATATTCCTAATTGTAGCATTGATGATTTGGTTAAATTCTATTTTACTGTTTGTTTAAAGAAAACCCAGGTTTCCCCGGGCCGGGTTCCTGCGATACCCTGCTGATATTTTTTCATGAGTGTATTCCACTCGTCTACCCTTGGGTTATTTGCCGTGGTTCTTGGATTGAGCTGGTCCAGGTCTGCTCCTTTCGGGATGCTGATCACGAGCATGAGCTGCCCTTCATTTTGGAAGACCAGCACTTGCTGGAAATCTGCATTGCAGAATCCCTGCGATACTTCAGGCCATTGTTTCAGCTGGTTTTGATGATAGCTGAGGTATTCCCGTTGCAGTACGGTGTCTTTCACCAGATCGGCGGTGAGAATGATATGATCCCACGCAGGAGCGGTTAAGGCGCCGGGACATTGTTTAGCCCGCTTAAATTCATAGAAAGGAGTGTTGTATACCTTCAGCGTATCATCCTTAAACTGCCGTTGCAGCTCATCACGAATGTTATTTGGGTTCTCCATTGCCCCGTAGATCACCGAATGGTTGTTCCACTGGTAAATACTGCCCGGGGGCAGCCCGTATTTTGCGGCAAGCTCAGCAAGTATCTTTTGATCATGCTGCTGCCCGCTTTTACCGATGATCTCTAGGATTTTAGTACGTTCAGAATGGTTGATTTTCCAGTTTGCAGAAAGGCCGGCTTTTTCTTTCTGCAGATAGCGGTAGGGAGGCTGCAGCCCGGCCAGTCGTTTTACGCTGTCTGCCACCCAGGGGCCGTTGTTTTCCCATATATTGCCCGGGCCGTTGGCGTTCTGCAGATATTTGTCACTGGGTGTCCAGTTGTTCTTTACGGTAAAAAATGAAGATCCTTCGTCAGTATATAAGTAAAACCAATGGTCTGGGTCATGCGCATAAGGGGCCTTGTAAATGCTATCCGCATAGTTATCGGTGATGAAGGAGCCGGGCTGTGCTGACAGGGTATAGATGGCAGAAACATCATACAGGTGTTTTGCATAACGCTGTATCTTGTTGCCTGAGATGCGGTTGTTTCTCATCACACTCAGCGTTTTCGTCCATCCCCAGCCCATAGAAATTCCCATGTAGGACAGCTCGCTGAGGTCATTGTGTTCGATGCGTATGTCCCTTACATATCCTGCGCCTATGCCTACTGCACCCCAGTCTTCATTGGCAATATCGCTTAGCAGGTTATTGCTGATCAGTTCGCTGCTGCAGACTTCTCTTTCATCCTGCGGACGCCAGGGGATATGTACCTCCTGTGCCTCATCTGAAAATACGCCTGCCTGGATTCCTGTACCGCAGATGTCCCTGAACAGGTTTCCGATGATCCTGTCATCATGAGTTGCCCTTTTATAATCCAGCCCTGCTGATCCGAGATGTTCAAACCGGCAGTTTTCAAAGTCTGTATGGTGTGCAAAAGATACTTCGGCAGCTGCCGGAGGGCGGCCTACCCAGGCCTGGTTTTCCAGCGTTTTTTTGTCAGCTGTTCCCGGGATCTTTAGTTTGTAGGCATCCAGCATATACATTCCGGACTGATGCGGAACGTGGCCCTGCCGGGAAGGGCGCAGCCATGTGCTATGTGCAAAGGAGATTCCTTTGAAAGAGACGTAGGCCACGGGCCGGTCTGCCGTGCCCTGGATCTTCAGCAGGGTTTCCAGTATGGGGACGGTTACGGTAGCAGTACGTAAATCCTCCCCCTGTTTGGGCCAGTAACAGATCTTCCTGTTTTTCTTGTCCAGGAACCATTCTCCCGGTGTGTTCAGGAACTGTATGGCATTACTGAGGTAAAATGCTGAGTTCCCTGTTTCTTTAGATATCCATGGGGCGGGCCAGGGGTGTTCAGATTGTATACGGCTTTCCGGCTGCTCAAAAGATAGCCTGGCACTGTCGCCCTGTACCTCGACTGACCTGACACGTAATACCGCAATTGCCCACCATTGCTGGATGAGCATTTCCATTCCTGTAACCTTGCTGAGATCAGCGGCTGGTTTTGGAATCCAGCAGGTTTGATTTTTATGGTCCCAGGAAAGAATCCTGTTCATGATGCCGGGCCGGGTATCTCTTGCGCGCAGGGCCTTCACATCATTTACGTATAACTGTCTGAAATCTATGGTTTCATCTCCGGATAAGGGTGCATCTGCTACCCAGACTTTTCCTCTTGCTGCGGCAGGTAAACCGCTGACCGGTGTGTTCATGACCTTCCAGCCGGTGATGGTCATTCCACCGCTGACCACAGGTTTTTCTCCGGTTGCGGCCCGGATGATCGTGGGGCTTGCTGCAGTTCCTGCATCTTCGGGCAGGACAACGATGGGTTCCTGAAGGTGATACAAACCGCCCCTGAGGATGATGGAAATTCCCTTTGCGGCTGATGGATCGGCAATGCGCCGGAGTTCACGGGCTTTTCTGATAGCAAAATTGATATCAGCCAGGGGTTTCTCTTTGGTGCCGGGATTTACGTTGTTGCCCTGTGGCGAAACCCATATGTCTGCCGCGGCGCAAATGCCGCCAAAGGAAAAGTATAGGAAGAAAAGTATAACAAAATGTTTACCTGTACTGGTCATAGTGCGTTCAGCTGTTTATTTCAGGTGCTATTGCTGAAATTTTTTGATCTATATATTGGTTTTCTCCCGGTAAAAATACATGTCGGCAGACGTTTTTTTTTATACCAGGTTCTCCAGGTATTGTAGGATATCATCTCAATAATAAAAATATCTTCCATTGCAGATATTCAATATCTTTGTTTTAAAGAAGACAATGGCAGGCGCATCGAATCATAAACAGGCAGTTATCCCTGTCCATAAACTCCAGGAACGGACCTCTGCCGGGATGGAAGTGCGTTATATCAATAATGACAGCAAATCTGATTACAGTGAACTGGGTGTACACCGCGATGATCATTATATTTTCCTGGTTCAGGAATCTGGCTATAGTTCATTTAATGTAGATTTTCAGCACTTTGAGCTGAGTGGCCAGGCAGTTTTTTATATCAGGCCGGCACAGGTGCACTATATCCTGAAGGTTGGAATGATCAAAGGCTGGTTTCTGGGGATAGAGACTTCGCTGGTAGATGAAAAATACCGTGCTGTTTTTGAAGAGCTTGTTATAGATCAGCAGCCTCTGCTGCCGGCGGAAGATAAGTTTTTACAACTGAGCAGGTGTGGTGCTGTTTTGAAGGATGTTTTTAAAGACGCTGAGCAGTCGCAATTGCATGCTCCGATTCTTAATTCGCTGGCCTCGGCTTTTATTGGGCTGATTGCCGAAATTTACATGGCCAATGAAGCAGCCGTTGCCAGACCGAATCAGCGGCCGGAGATCATCACAAGGCAGTTCAGGAAGGTACTCAGGGCCAATTACCATACACTTAAAAATCCCAGCGAATATGCATCCGTACTTTGTTTATCGCTGTCCTATCTCAATGAATCAGTGAAATCTGTAACCGGCTTCCCCGTCAGCTACTGGATACATAACGAAATTATGCTGGAGGCCAGGAGGCTTTTGTACTACAGTGACTTAAGTATCAAAGAGATTGCATTTTCCCTTGGTTACGAAGATCATACCTATTTCTCGAGGCTGTTCCACAAAATCTGTGGCAGCTCCGCCATGGCATTCCGGAAGCAATACCGCGGATAGTCCAACTTTAACCGCGTATCCTCTATTGAAAGGCGCTGAGGTTTGCCCTTGCTTTGTATAAAGCAAATACTTATGAACATAATCAGGAAAAAAGCATTTTCAATTATTGAAAATCAGCTGTTAAAACAGGGGCGTGTACTGGATGTAAGATCATGGAGCCCGGCAACCTTTTTTGAAGTAGATGTCCATCTTCCACAGGTGGATATGGAAAAATGGCAGACCGTGCAGCACATCAAAGTTAAAGTAGCAGAATATACTTACCGCGATTATACACCCACCTTATGGGATGCCGAAACACGTACCTGTACCCTGTGCATCAACTCTTCGCAAAGCGGGCCGGGCAGCACCTGGGTTTCCTCGCTGAAAAGAGGTGATGCCTTGTCTTACGTAGGGATAGGGTCTACCTTCCATAAACCTGTTGCCGGAAAGCGGCTGCTGTGCCTGGGTGACAGCAGCAGTGCAGGCCATTTCCTGGCCCTGAACCAGCTTGCGGCCTCTGATGCTGAAGTTTACGGCGCGATTAGCTTCGGGCAGCAATCCCATATTGACGAATTTGCATCCTATTTTGACACCCGTTTACAGCCTATCAGGGAGAAAAACTGGGATTACAGTCTGGTTTCATGGCTGGAACGGCAGGATCTGACTGACGAAACCGTTTATATTGCGGGTCATATCCCCACAGCCATACAGCTGAGAAAACATTTGAAACAGCGTGACGATTTTACGGGAACAATTAAGTTGCAGGGATTCTGGAGCTGATCAATACCTGGCCCGGCCAATAGAAAATGCTAAGGTGCCGGGATGTTATGCTGCTTACGGAAGAGCGCGGGGGAGAGGCTGGTATGTTTCTTAAAATAATTGCTGAAATGGGCAGACTCGGCAAAGCCCAGGCGGTAAGCAATTTCTTTAATGGATACTGGGGAGTTCTGCAGCAGGGATTTTGCCTCGGCGATGGTCTTTTCTGCGATCCAGGTGCCGATGGCCTTACCCGTCTTGCTTTTGATCACATTGCTGAGGTAATTGGGATGCAGCATTTGCGCATCTGCATATTCCTGTACCCTGTAGGCTTTTTCAACCATACCGGTGCTCAGCTCACGGTAATGTTTTTCCAGCAGCAGCTTAAAGTTCTTTACGATCTCCGAACTTCTGTTCCCCTCATAGATCGGATTGTAATCCTTCCAGAAATGCTCTTTGATCTTTAGCAATATGACCACAAACAGGTTACCGATAACCCTGTTTCTGTAGGGGGAGTCTGTATGGTATGCCTTAAGGATCTGAAGGTACAGTTGCTCAAATTCCTGGAAAAGTTCTTCATTCAACACCCTTGGCGGAACAGTTTCTGAGAGCAGGAAGGGAAACTGTTCAAAGATGTCTGCATGGACATTTTCCTTGAGAAAGGATTCGCTCAGGTTGAGGATGTAAGCCTCCTCTACAGCATACCATTCAAAAGATTTATAGTGCCCGGGATTGGTGAAATAGATGCTGCCGGGTACCGTCTGGAATTCCTGCTCATCGGTGGTGTATTTCCCGCTTGAATTTTTTACAAAGACAAAGGAAAAGTAATTGGCCCTGAAAACAGGAGAGGTATAGGGCAAAACTGAATGGACATCCTTAATGTTATGGATGGCAAACTCATTTGCCGGATCAATTTTGTCTACAGGCAAATGAAGATGTTTGTACAGGTCCTGGATGGTGTTGAATAGTAGAATCTTTTCTGGGTCCTTCATAGGCATGGGCTGGTGATCAAATTTAGTTTCCTTTTGCCGCATCTCAAAAACAATTTCCTTTAAATACCGTTGTCGTGGAATGTCTCTTCAACCTAAAGCACCCGCACCGTTTGAAAAACCAGGAATGATACTGATCAAACGCCTGGTTTACCTGCTGGATGAGCAATTCCGGATTCCGGGTACCAATTTCAGGTTTGGCCTTGACCCGCTGATGAACCTCTTTCCGATTGCCGGAGACTTGACAGGTTTCCTGATCTCCGCAGGTCTTTTATGGGCAATGGCCAGAAAAGGCGCAGGCAACAAACTGGTGGTGCTGATGAGCATCAACATTTTTCTGGATGCAACCCTTGGCGGGATCCCGCTGGTAGGACAGGTGTTTGATTTCTTCTTTAAGGCCAACAGCCGCAACCTGCAGTTGATGAAAGAACATTATGTGGAAGGGAAACATCAGGGTAGTGGAAAAAATACACTGATCTTAACCGCATTTATCCTGCTTTTCATGCTGGCCTTAATGATTTTCCTGCTGGTGAAAACTGCGGAATGGATGGCCGGTCTTTTCTAGGTAAAAAAACTGTTATATATGACAGCTGATGTGAATAGTTATTATATTAGATTTGAAATTATAAGTTTAAAGTTTATCCTTTACAACATATAATTATGTTTATTCAATAAATAATGTAATATAAGGTTATTTCCGATGCAGAATTTGCTTTTTTTGATTTGTCTCCACTTTTTTGAAACCTTAAATTGAAACACCGTTTTGCTGGCTTTATCAGGTCAAACTACAGAAATGCATTTACTGTAGCGGTCTTACTGATCATATTTCAGGTGAGCGTAAAGCAGAATTACCTGTTGTTCCATACAATTGTAGAACTGCTTTCCATTGTAGTAGCCTTTGCTGTTTTTATCATTACCTGGAATTCCCGCAAAATGCTGGACAATAATTACCTGTGTTTTGTAGGGATAGCTTATATTTTTATTGGTGCACTGGACCTCATGCACACCATTACGTTTAAGGGAATGCAGATCATTCCCGGGCCGGTGTACCATGCTAATCAGTTCTGGATAGCAACCAGGAGCCTGGAGGCACTAACGCTCCTTACCGGATTTCTGTTCCTTAACATCAGGAGAGTATTGAATGTAGATGTGATAGTACTGGTTTATTCCATAATTACCGTCCTGGTTATTCTCTCTATATTGTACTGGGGCATTTTTCCTTTGTGTTATACCGATGAAGTGGGGCAGACCCCATTTAAGATCTACGCCGAATATGTGATTATTACGATCCAGTGCCTTGCCGGTTTTTTGCTGTACCGGTCAAGGAATGATTTTGATAAACCAATATTCAGACTGCTCTCCATGTCTATCTTTTTTGGCATTTTAAGTGAATTTTGTTTTACCCTGTATATTTCTAATTACAGCTTGACCAATGAGATTGGGCATTATGGAAAACTGATCTCCTTTTTTCTCATTTATAAAGCAAATGTTGAAAAGGGTTTTACCAAACCCACCGGTTTGATATTCAGGAACCTCAGGGACAATGAAGAGAAGTACAGGACGCTGGCAGAAAACTTACCAGAACTGATCTTCAGGTTTGATAAAAACTTTAAATGCCTTTACGCCAATAGTGCTATAGAAAGGTTTCTGCCGCACCGCCATGATTTCTATACAGGGAAAGGACTCACGGAACTTGGTTTTCCGGAACATTTTGAACAGCAGCTTAACCGGGTACTGATGCGGGCCGAGCAAACGAAAGTCATTCAGGAAATAAATTTTGACCTTCCGGCCGGAAATGGTGATTACTCTTTTTCAATGCAGGCTATTCCGGAATACGGATCTTTTGGCAATGAGGGTACTTTCCTTGTGATCTGTTATGATATTACAGAATTGAAATTAAATGAAAGGCGGCTTCAGGACCTGAACGCTGCAAAGGATAAACTGTTCTCTATTATTGCGCATGACCTGAAGAATCCTTTCACCTCTCTTATCGCATTCAGTGAACTCATTCACCGGAACGTGAATAAGCTGAGCAGGGAAAAGATAGAAAGCCTGGCGATAAGAATGAACGATTCTTCAAAACAGGCCTTTGCACTGCTGGAGAACCTGCTGAATTGGTCACGCGTGCAGACCGGGGCACTGGTTCCCAATCCACAGGTTGTGGACATAGAGCGGCTATTAAATGAGAACCAGGAGCAGACCGCCTCGCTGGCGCTGGCAAAGGGAATCAAAATCCTGGTAGAAAACTCTGGCTCCGGAAGGATCTTTGCCGACAGGCAGATGATTGATACGGTATTGAGGAACTTGATTGCCAATGCGATAAAATTCAGTTACGCCAATAGCACGATCTGGCTGAAAGGGGAGGATAAACAGGGGCATATCCTGTTCTCTGTGACAGATTCCGGTTTGGGCATCACCAAAGAAAACTTAGATCAGTTACTGAAAATTGAGAGTAAACTGACCACCAGGGGTACGCAGGAGGAAAAAGGGACCGGCCTCGGACTGATACTTTGTAAAGAATTCGTGGAACTCAGCGGAGGGCGGATCTGGGCGGAAAGTGAGTTCGGACTGGGAACCACTTTTTACTTTTCAATTCCGTCAATTTGATAAAAATATCAGCCACCTTCAGAATTTATTTTACGAAAATTTCATCAATTAACGGTTATTAAGATCCTTAATCGTAAAAAAAGCCTGTTTTTTATTCTTTTACTATGTTCAAACTTATAAATCGATTGAAAAATTGATAATTATAAGATGTCATACTATCCTTTAATTGTATTAAATACAATTTTTACCTTTGTATATTAGTCATTTCATAAAAATTACATCAAAATGCTTCCAAAATAGAAAAAATGTTGCATAGATTTCTTTTTTTGCGGAATATTGTGAGAGTGTAAAACGTTTTAGCCTTCAGGACATTTTAGCGCTTTTAATGACGCCAAATTGTCCAGACTGTTAGTGATATCAAAGAGAAATTAAAGATATAATCCTGCCGGATGCAGGACGAAGAATTTACCTGAGGATGGATGTCAAAGGTAATAATAGGTAATAACAGTTAATAATGAAGGCCAGTTTATCTGGCCTTTTTTTAGTTAATACCTATTTGTTTTTTATACTCGAGGATCGCAGTAGTAATATTATTTACAATTTCTTCCCTTCCGGTCTGGGAGTTGATATATTCTTCTTCGCCCGGATTACTGATAAAACCTATTTCTGTCAACACCGCAGGCATACCGGCTTTTGCCAGGACGGCCAGGCTCTGCTCTTTTACCCCCCGGTCTACACGCCCGGCTTTGATATATTGCTGCTGAATTAAACCTGCCAGTTTAATACTTTGCCGGCGGTAGGCGTTTTTCATCAGTGAGAGAATGATAAAACTTTCAGGATCATTGGGATTATACCCCTCATAATTGTCTTTGTAATCCTTTTCCAGTAAGATGGATGCATTCTCCCTCACTGCAGCATCCTGCTCCCCAAGCCTGCCTGAACCGGAAACCAGTGTCTCCACACCGGTTACAGCCGTTCTCCCCCTCATGCTGGAAGGCATAGAGTTACAGTGGATGGAAATAAAAAGATCTGCATGTGCCCTGTTGGCAATGTCAATCCGTTCATATAAAGGGATAAAGACATCTTCCGTACGGGTGTAGATCACTTTAAGGTTTGGAATCTCCTTTTCAAGGGTTTGCCCCAGCAATAAAGCTACCTGCAGGGCTACATCTTTTTCTCTTGAAAATTCTCCCCTGGTTGATCCGTCCTTTCCACCGTGACCGGCGTCTACCACAATTGTCATGGCTTTGGCCACAGGCTGCGGCGGTAACTGTACAGGAAGCGACTGCCCGTTTACATAACTGGAACTCAAGAGAATAAGGCAGGCGAAAATATTTCTAAATGATAATGGGTTTTTAATCAGGTCCGGCATTCGTAATTCGTGTGTTTATCCAAAATTACGAAAGATTACGATCAATTTTAAATAGTTAACGGGAAACTATCAATGTTTTTGAGATTTTGCATCTAATCATGTAGCCGGATAAATCCATGTTTTGTAAGATTACGTAAATTCTGAAGCCAAATATAAATGATGTTAAGGACTGGTATTTTTTGCAAACCGCCCCGGATTGCTAAATTTCTTTCTGGAACCGGTCATTTTCAAAAACCGGTTTGAATGAAAGTTTTAGTGATACATACTTTTGATCAGCCTCAGGCAGGCAGTGATCATGTGGTGAAAAATGAAATTGAACTGCTGCAGGCGGATGGAATAAATGCAGAGTTACTTGCGCTGAGGGCAAGAACTGATTTTATATCTATCGTGCAAATGATATTTGATTATTCCGCTTATTATAAAATAAGGAGGCGTATCCGGGCATTCAAACCAGATATAGTGCACCTTCATTACCTGGAGTTTGGTGGTCTGGCCGCAGCCGTTTACGCCGTAAAGCGGTTTAAATTGCCCCTGGTCTGTACACTGCATAACTATCACCTGTTATGTCCCTCCGGTAAACTATTTTACAAAGATCAGTTATATACTGATTCGCTGAAATATAATTTCCCCTATAAAAGCATCCGTAAAGCCCTTTACCGCAACTCTAAGTTCCTCACTTTCGGGCTCTCCTTCAGTATGTTCATCCATCAGCTTGCAGGTACATGGCGTTATTTTGATCAGATAATTGTGTCCGGAGAATTTGCCAGGGAAATATTTAAGCGGTCTAAGCTCAGTGTTCTGACCGGCAGGATGGTCATCAAAGCCAATTTTTGCTACCCCGCAGAACAGCAAAGGCAGGAGCCTGTGCCGGCATCCTATTATTTATACGCAGCTGAGCTTACAGAGGAAAACGGGCTTGCCGTTCTGCTGGAAGCATTTGCAGATAACGGACTGCCTGTGAAAGTTGCCGGCAGGGGTTTTCTGAAAAAGCTGGTCTATGGATATTCGGAATTCTATCCGAACATCAGCCTGGTAGAAACGGATGATCCGGGCGAGCTGGACGCGTTACTTGAAAAGGCTACCGCGCTGATCTATCCTTCGGTATGGTACGATCCCTTTGGGAGCATGGTCATCCGTGCTTTTTCCCGCGGCCTGCCGGTTATCGCTTCAGGCCTGGGCCATATCCCTGAGATGGTCACACATGGATTTGACGGGCTGTTGTTTGAGGCCGGCAATGATAAAGACCTGCGGTCCAAAGTAGACATCTTTCAGGCATTAGACTGGCCTGAACAAAAAAAATACCGCGCAAACGCATTGCAGACCTACCTGGATAAATATGATCCGCAGGGCTGTGCTTCAGCTCTCGGCGGCATCTACCAGGCCTGTTTTCATCCGCAGCGCATGAGGTAATTCCGAAGGATATGGCTGAATGATAAAATCAATATCTCCAAAATATGCCGTTTTGATGGGAAAACTGGTATACAATCCCCTAAAATGGGGATAAGTTTGATCGGTTTTGGGGATATACTGTGAGTAATGTTATCTCCATATTTGTATTACTCATTAAATGATAATCACAGGATGAGAGCAGAGGTAAATGAAACTGGCCAAAGCTTTTAGTATGTGAATGTCTTTATCGGTTCAATAAATTTAGTAAGTTTTAGTTCAGTTATATGGCTCCCCTAAAGGGAGCCATTTGCTGTTCAGTCCGGTTTTATCCGTCCGGATACCCCCAATTGTGGGGATAAGGAATCCCCGTTTTAGGAGATAGGAGTTGACCGGGGATATGCCGAATTTTGGCCTATGGCAACTACAGCAAAAGAAAAGGGAAAAACCAGGTTGAATGGGTCAGACCGGACCGATTTCAACGGCATGATGGAAGTTGAATACAGCTATCTTTTCGAATGTCTCAGGAAGAACAGGGAAGATTATGTCTATTTGTCTGATCTCATCAGTGCCCTGGAGGCAGTGGGCATCAGGGAAAATGACCCGAGGTTAAAGCTGAACCCTGCCGAACTGGACATTGCCTCGCAAGTGGTTCTGGATTATGAAAAATTTAAAGATATCCTGAAACACAGCCTCGGCGGGCTGATCAAGGATTCGATCCAGGGGAATCTTATCATTCCTGACTTTGCCAGTTTCTGCAGGGAAATTACCTCGATTTATGAGCTGACAAATAAAAATAAGAACGGTAATGTTGCTACCTATATCCCTCAACTGGGCAGGGTAGACCCCGATAAATATGCAATATCAATCTGTACAGTAAGCGGACAGCAGTTCTCTATTGGGGATAGCAACGAAGATTTCTGTATCCAGTCTATCTGCAAGCCGATCAATTATTGCATGGTACTGGAAGAACACGGGGAAGATATTGTGCACCAGCATGTAGGAAGGGAGCCGAGCGGGATAGGTTTTAACGGGCTGGTGCTCAATGAGAATAGCCTGCCGCACAATCCGATGATCAATGCAGGTGCAATTATGACCTGTTCTATGGTGAAGCCCGAATTGGATATGGCAGACCGTTTTGAATATGTTTTGAATTTCTGGAACAAGATCACCGGGAACCAGAATGCGCTTGGATTTAACAACTCTGTATATCTGTCAGAGAAAGAAACAGCAGACAGGAACTTCGCCCTGGGTTATTACATGAAGGAAAAAGGTGCCTTCCCGGAAAATACCAACCTGTTAAGTACGCTTGAATTTTATTTTCAATGCTGTTCCATTCAAACGGATACAAACGCTATGGCGGTTGCAGCGGCCACACTGGCAAATTCTGGTATCTGCCCCATCACGAATGAGCGGGCAATGGAGAACAATACGGTGAAGAACTGCCTTTCGCTGATGAACTCCTGTGGAATGTATGATTTTTCCGGAGAATTTGCTTTTACGATCGGACTGCCTGCAAAAAGTGGTGTAGCGGGAGGGCTGATGCTGGTTATCCCTAACCTGATGGGAATCGCAATATGGTCGCCCAAACTGGATAAATCGGGCAATTCAGTAAAGGGTATTGAATTTTCTAAAGAACTGGTGAAGCGGTACAATTTTCACATTTACGATAGCCTGACCTTAAATAATCCCGATAAAAAAGATCCCCGTTTAAAGCGCAATGAGGCTAAGATTGACGGTGCAATCAGTTTGAACTGGGCTGCATTTGAAGGTAACCTGCTGGAAGTTCAGCATTTGTATGCCCGCGGCATTAATATCAATATGGCTGATTATGACGGGAGAACGGCATTACATCTGGCAGCCTCTGAGGGCCATGACCATATCATTGCTTACCTGATTGATAAAGGGGTAGACCTGAACCCGCGTGACAGGTGGGGCAATACGCCGCTTCAGGATGCCTATAAAGGGAACCATAATGCCACCATTCTGCTGCTTGAAGCTAACCATGCACAAAAGTAAAATATCCCCACTATTGGGGATAAGAAATGCCGCATCCGGGGATAGAGAGTGATGGTTATTATGATGACCTTTGCTTTCCTGATTAATTAAGGTATTCAAAGATTAATCTGCAATGAAGACTAATGAAATAAGGAAAATTTCCAGGGCCCTTACCGGCTTTCATCAATCTGAATTTATATTCTACCTTTGAATAATGTTTTATAAGCCAGTAATTTAGTTTTTTTAAGGTTAGTGTTTTACTTATGTATTGAATCTTGTCAGTCTTGATAATTTTACTTTCAATTAATATTCCTCAAAGGAATGCTTGCCTAATATTTAGAAATTTGCAATGATGAATTACTTGGGTAAATTTAATATGCATCGCATAGTTCTGGTGTTCTTCCTGCTGTTTGTAAATTCATTTTATAGCATTGCGCAGCAGGAAGACCGTTATTTTTATTCCATCAGTACGGATAAGGGGCTGTCTCATCATAAAGTAAATACGATATTTCAGGATAGCCGCGGATTTATGTGGTTCGGCACGGAGGATGGCCTGAACAGGTATGATGGCAAGTACTTTACCAGATACAGCAATGATATAGGGAACAGGTGCTCCATCTCAGGAAATATCATTACCGATATCATTGAAGATGAACAAAAGTTCTTATGGATCTCTACCGCTGAGGGAGGCTTAAGCCGTTACGACTTCAGGCAGCCGGCGCTGAGCCAGTTTAAGCAGTTCAGGCATGACGAGAATAATAAATACAGCATTCCTGAAAACCGGATCAATTATATTAAAGATGATAAACGTGGGCACCTGTGGCTTGCTACAAGCCGTAGCTTTGTGGTACGCTTTAACAAGAAAACAGAACGTTTTGACTCACCTATCTCAGTTGGAACACGCGGGATCTCCGGTTTGTGCCTCGACGAAAAGGGAATACTTTGGGTAGCCAAAACCGGTGGTGGGGTGTTAAAGATCAACACAGCAACGCTAAGTTATGAGGTAAACCCTCACGAGACGGTCTTCAGCCAGCATGTATCACTTACACGTAAGGCCTTTGCCAGGGATGAGATCAAATGTTTTGCTGAAGATAGTTCCCATCATGTGTGGATGGGCGGTGTGGAAGATTCCGGTTTGAAGGTTTATGACAGAAAAACCGGAAAGTTCAACAGCTACCTGTATGATCCCCTTAAGGAAGGATCTTTGGTAAATAATCATATCAACACCATTTATGTAGACCGTTCAGGCATCGTATGGGTAGGAACAAATAATGGGATCAGTGTTTTTAACCCTTTGTACCAGCCTTTTGAGAAGGTCTATCTGCCCGGTCAGAAAAATGATGTGATCGTTTACGATTTTTACAGGGATACGGCCGACCGACTGTGGATAGGTACCAGTGACGGCCTGTTTATCAGGGATCTTCGTTCCGGAAAAATTGAGCACCGTAAATTACTGTATAAAGGAACTCCGCTGGCTGTTACCAAGTTTTATGATGATGCAGACGGGACTTTTTACCTGGGAACAAATTATTCCCTGTTTACCTATGACAGGCAGAAAAATATCCTGGCAGTGCTGCCAAATACAGAACTGGATCCGGTGATGAAAAGAATTACAGACTCCAGGATCGTTTCTATTGTGAGGGATACCATCAGGTCTCATCCCGTTCTGATCGTTTCTCCCTACGGGCAGTATATTACGTATTATGATTTTGCAGATAAACGCTGGGTCTCAAAGGCAGATCCGGTAAAAAAGATCATCAAAAACTTCAACCTGAAAGACAACCTTGTCCATAAATTATATAAAGCAAATGACGGCGATATCTGGGTGGCCACAGCAAAATATGGGCTGGGCGACTGGAACCCGAACCTGGCAAGCAAAATCAAATACCAGCGGGAGAACAGGGATACGGCGCTCTCACTGAATGAAGATGACGTATTTGATGTGCAGGAGGGCACTAAAGGCAATCTGTGGGTGAGCACTTATGGTGGCGGGTTAAAATATTATAATTCTAAAACCCATCGTGTTTTCCATATCAATGAATCCAGCAACTTATCAGAAGGCATCCAAACAGATGTAGACGGCAATATATGGATGGTCTGCAACGGACACATGCATAAATACAACCCTGAAAGTACAGACTACAGCTGTTATGAACCTCCCGGTTTACACAGGGACAGCGGCCTGAGCGGTTATATTTATAAAGACAGCCATGGTAAAATGTATGTGGGAGGAACAAATTACTATATGGTTTTTGACCCTGCAGCAGTTGCCAATATTAACCATGCGCCTAACGTGTATTTTACTGATTTTAAAATATTTGACACTTCATTTAATGAACTGCTCTCAGGAAAGAATATTGAACTGCAATATGACCAGAAGTATTTTTCGGTAGAGTTTTCGGCCCCGGAATACAACGGTGATAACATTCAGTATGCCTATATGCTGGAAGGAATGGACAAAAAATGGATCAAATCCGGTAAAAGGAATTACGCTGTTTACGCGAACCTGCCGGCAGGTGTATATACATTCAAAGTAAAAGCTGGCAACTGGCAGGGCACCTTCGGAAATAATGTTACTGCCATCAGGATCACTATTCTGGCACCGGTTTGGGCAACGTCATGGTTCTATACGCTCATTGCATTGTTCATCATTGGTATTGCGGTTATTTTATACCGCTACCGGATCAAGGAACTGCTCAACAGGCAGGAGGTAAGGAATCGTATCGCTGTAGATCTTCACGATAATATTGGCTCTACTTTAAGCAGTATTTCTGTATATAGCCAGGTAGCCAAAATATACCAGCAGCAGCAGAATAACTACCAGCTGAATAAGGTACTGGATACCATTGGTGAAACCGCCAGTGAGATGATCAGTGAAATGGGCGACATCGTTTGGGCAATAAACCCCAAAAACGATCACCTGAGCAGTATTTACAGCAGAATGGACTCTTATGCAAGGCCGGTTTGTAAAGCAAAAAATATCAGTTTTGACCTGCATACAGATCCTAAAGTCCCTTTCCTGAAACTTGAAATGAATGTTAGAAAGAACATTTACCTGATCTTCAAAGAAGCGATCAACAATTCCCTGAAATATTCTGAATGCACTGCCATTGCAGTTAAATTATATCTGAAAGACGGTAACCTCATCCTGAGCATTTATGATAACGGAACCGGCTTTGACCAGAATGAGCGCAGCGAGAACGATGAGCAATCACTCTCGGGCAATAGTATGAGAAATATGAAAATGCGTGCAAACGAGATCAATGCACAACTGAAAGTTTTTAGCACCAAAAATGGGATGGGAACCCTGATTGAAGTGCGTTATAAAATCCCGTGATAATACCTTAATCCATCCACTTAATAAAAAATATTATGAGTTTACGAGTAGCAATTTTTGACGATAATAAAAATATTAGGCAAAGCATAACTTTACTGATCAGTACCAATCCGGATATGGAAGTAGTCGGCTCTTTTGGGAACGTTTTGAACTGTGTGAACGACTGTCTGAAGTGCGAGCCCGATATTGTACTGATGGACATCCAGATGCCCGGAATGAGTGGCATTGAAGCCGTACAGCTGCTTAAACATGAACTGCCGACGATCCAGATCCTGATGCAGACCGTTTTTGAAGATGACGACAGGGTTTTTGATGCCATATGCGCAGGTGCTTCAGGATATGTGTTAAAAGATGACCTGAAGAACAAGCTGATTGATGCCATCAAGGAACTGCATTTCGGAGGTTCTCCTATGAGCCCGAGCATTGCCCGTAAGGTGATCAACAAACTGCAGATTCCGGAGAAGATCAATAAATCATCAGTTAATGAATACAAGCTTACCCCGAGAGAGAAAGAAGTACTGCTTTGTATTGTTAACGGATTGAGCTATAAAATGGTCGCTGCTGAACTTTTTATCAGTTATGAAACAGTACGTAGCCATATTAAGAAAATTTATGAGAAATTGCACGTAGCTTCACTTACGGAAGCTGTAGCAAAAGCTATCAAGCAGGGCATCGTTTAGATCCTTGTTATCAACGTGAATTGTATGGCAGCAAAAGGGAAAATTATTACTTCTGACGGCGATCTGGCAAAAGCCGCAGGGATAATTGTCCGCGAGAAATTCCTGGAAGCCGGGCAACATTCCGCTGCTCCTGATTACGTATATGTACAGGAAAAGCAGAAAAATGCTTTTGTTGCACAGCTGATGCTGAAAACCCGGGACCTCTACCTGGAGAACAGTTATGAACTGAATATGAACCGTTATTGCAGGATCAAAAATGATATGCATTTTGAACGGCTCAGGCTGGTATTAAATAATGCGGTCAGACAAGGCGCCGCGATGGTTATGGGAGGTACGATAAATGCCCGGGAACGTATCTTCCATCCAACTATTTTTACGGATGTACCTGATGAAACAGAGATCATGAAAGAAGAAATATTCGGGCCTATTTTGTTTGTACTCACTTACCAGCATGTGGACGAGCTTGTCCATCACAGCGATCTCAATGCTGATCTTACCATCGGCAGGTAACCTGCCGGTGTTCTGTTTCCGGAATATTTGTCCGGTATCGAACGGATTTCTGTTGCTGAATTATTGTAACTGTCTGTTAGTTAGTTTTTTGCGTGTGGCACGGGTTTGGAATAGCCCATCCGCAAATGACAAACTATGGATAGAAGCATTGAGCAGCAGGTAACAGCCGCCAGAAAGAAGAAAATACTGGTATATACGCTTGCAGGCATCGTTCTGATGATTGCTGTAATGTTGCTGCTGCGCACCGTTTTTAGTGCTACCCTGAGTCAGTCTCAAATCACTACCGCGGTTGTTGAAAGGGGCGACATTGAAAATACGGTCAATGCCTCAGGCGAAGTGCTTCCGGAATTTGAAGAGGTGATCAGCAGCCCTGTTTCGGCCTCGATACAGAAGGTGGTGATGGATGCGGGCGCGCCGATCAAAGCGGGGCAGTCTGTATTGACCCTGGATAAGTCGGCCACTACAACAGAATACCAGAAGCTGAAATTTCAATATGAATCGAAGCAGAACGACATCCGCAAGATGCGCCTGGAACTGGACAAAAGTTTTTATGACATCAAATCCAACAACGATATCAAGCAATTGCGCATCAACAGTTTAATTGCGGATGTTGAAAATGCAAAACGCCTGCAGCAGGCCGGTGGAGGCACACGGGAGGATATAGAGCAGGCAGAATTAGCGCTCAGAGTTGCCCGGCTGGAAAAGAAACAGCTGGAAAACGAGATCAGGAGCAAACAGCAAACGATGCGCCTGCAGATCAAAGAGGTGGAGCTGGCGGCGAGCATCCAGCAAAGCGAGATGAATGAACTGTCCCGTAAGCTTCAGCAGGCAGACATTACGGCCGGCAGGAGCGGAGTGGTTACCTGGGTGAATAAAAATATTGGGGCCGCCGTTCAGCCCGGCGAGGTGATTGCCAGGATCGCTGATCTTTCCAGCTTTAAGGTGAAAGGCACCATTTCCGATAACTATATTGATCAGTTGAAGAATGGAATGACGGCGATCATCAGGATCAATGAAATGCAGATCCGCGGTAAGGTATCCAATATCTATCCCGCAATACAGAACGGTACGGTAACTTTCGATATCCAGCCTGATAACAGGAACAGCAAGCTGTTCAGGCCAAACTTAAAAGCAGATGTTTTCCTGGTTACCGATAAGCACAGCGGGGTGCTGCGGGTAAATAACGGCCAGGCCTTTAAAGGCGCAGAGGCGGAATATATTTATCTGCTGAAAGACGGTGTGGCTGTAAGGAAACTGGTGAATACGGGTTTGAGTAATTTCGATTATGTTGAACTTAAGGATCAGGTGAAGCCAGGTGATGTGGTCATTACCTCTGATATGAGTGAGTATAAGAACACGCTTCAGATTAACATTCAGCCCTGAGAAGATGAGGATAACCCATATTTTATATCTGACCCTTCTGCCGGCGCTGTGCTGTCAGTTCAGTGCATATTCACAGGATACGCTGAACATTACACTGAAGGAAGTGGTGGCTATGGCTAAAGATAAGTCTATCGCCTCCCGGCAGGCTGCTACGTTAAGAGAAACACATTATTGGGAATATATGACCTATAAGTCTAACTATCAGCCGCAGTTGTCGCTTAGCGGAACGTTACCGGGTTACACCAAGTCGTTCATACAGGTGCTGCAGCCTAACGGTACTATAGACTTCCAGCCTGTCCACAACAACAACTCTTCGCTGGAACTTGCCTTCAGCCAGCAGATTGCACAAACCGGTGGAACGATATCCGGCTCTACCTCGCTGCAGCGCTTCGATGATTTTGACAGGAATACCACGATCTATAATGGTGCCCCTTACGGGATCGGTTATGTGCAGCCGCTTTTCCAGTTCAATACGCTGAAATGGGACCGCCGCATTGAGCCCCTGAAGTTTAACGAAAGCCAGCAGGCATATATCGAATCTATGGAAGAGATTGCCATGACCGCCAGTGGTTACTTTTTTGACCTGCTGCTCGCGCAGGTAGACCTGCAGATTGCTGTAACTAACCTACAGAACACCCGGTCGATCATGAAGATCGCAGGCCTGAAGTTTGAGATGGGCAAAGTAACCAGGAATGAAATCCTGCAGCTGCAGCTGGAAGAGCTGAAGGTGCAAAAGGCAGAAGGCATTGCCCGGCGGGATATGGAAGTGGCAACCTATAACCTGAAGGCCTATACGGGCTTGCAGAGCAGTGATAAAATCAGGTTGCTGATGCCGCAGTCTACGATAGGGATGAAGGTAGTGGCCGAAAAAGCGCTGACCGAAGCCTTTCAGAACAGATCAGATGCGATTGCTTTTGGAAGGCGCCTGGAAGAAGCGAAAAGGGATGTAGCAAAGGCAAAGGGGGACAACGGACTGAACGCAAGCCTCAACTCCAGGCTGGGCTTCTCCAAAAGCGGCACCAGGATAGGCCAGGTGTATCAGTCGCCCAAAGACCAGCAGCTGCTGGAACTGACACTTGAAATTCCCATCCTGGACTGGGGGCGGCAAAAGGCGAGAAAAAAAACTGCAATGGCCAATCAGCAGTTTACACAATATTCCGTTGAGCAGGATAAACAGAACTTTACGCAAAAGATCATTACCGAGGTAAATTTATTTGACATGATGAAAGGGCAGCTGCTGCTCACCGCTAAGGCAGAAGAGATTGCGGCAGAAAAATATCAGATAGCCAAAGAACGCTACGTTTTAGGTAATTTGAGCATCACTGACCTGAGTATTGCTTTCCAGGAAAACGACCAGGCCAAACGGGACCACATCAATTCACTGAGAGACTTCTGGGGGGCATATTATGAGCTCCGGTATTTGTCGCTGTACGACTTTGAAATGGATCAGAAAATAATATACAACAAATTATAACGCATAAAATCCTCAGCTATGATACAATTGAACAACATTGAAAAAGTTTACCGTACGGATACCATAGAAACACAGGCGCTGAACAATATCAGCCTGCACGTGCAGAAAGGAGAGTTCCTGTCCATTATGGGCCCCTCCGGCTGCGGGAAAAGTACCCTGCTGAACCTGATGGGCCTGCTGGACTTACCTTCCAAAGGAAATATCCTGATTGACCAGCAGGCAACGGAAAACATGGAAGATGCCAAAATGGCGAACTTCAGGAACAGTAAGATCGGATTTATCTTTCAGAGTTACCACCTGATCAATGACCTTCAGGTGCTGGATAACGTAGAATTGCCGTTGCTGTACAGAAAATCAACTGCTAAAGAACGCATGGAGCTGGCCACCGAGGCTTTGATCAAAGTGGGGCTGGGCAACCGCATCAAACATTTCCCCAGCCAGTTATCCGGCGGGCAGCGGCAGCGTGTGGCCATTGCCAGGGCTATTGTAGGGCGGCCGCAGATCATTCTTGCTGATGAGCCTACAGGAAACCTGGACAGCGCAATGGGGGATGAGATCATGAATATCCTGCTCGGGCTGAACAAGACCGATGGAACTACCATTGTGATGGTTACCCATGATGCGAATATGGCGCAGCGCACCCACCGGCTGGTACGTTTATTTGATGGTTCACAAGTACAATAAATCCTGCAGATATGCTTAAGAATTACTTTAAAATTGCCATTGCTGTGCTCAGGAGAAGGAAGTTTTTTACTTTCATCAGCCTCTTTGGCATCAGTTTTACGCTCACTATACTCATTGTGCTCACTGCTTTTCTGGATCATGTGCTGAGCCCGTCCTATCCTGATCCGGACAGGGGCAGGGAGCTGTTTGTGAACCGCATCAGGATGGAGGCTTCCAAAAAGAACGGAATGATGATGAGCCCGCTTAGTTTTTACTTTTTTGACCAGTACGTTTCAAAGCTCAAAACACCTTCAAAAATTGCTGTTTATGCGAATGGCCGGGTGAGCAATGGATTTCAGGACAACAGGAAAATCAGCGTGGAGCTGAAGTATACCAACGTAGGTTTCTGGGAAGTGTACCACTTTCAGTTCCTGGAAGGAAAGCCCTTCAGCAGCAGGCAACTCGAAAACGGTGAAAAGGTGGTGGTGATTTCGGCAACAGCGCGGGCCAAATATTTTGGTGAAGAAGGACATGCCCTCGGAAAATATATTGAAGCAAACAACACGAAATACAGGGTGGCAGGAGTGGTAAAATCAGCCCCCTATCTGAATAACTTTTGTTACGCCGATCTTTACCTGCCGTATACGCTGTCAAAGGACAATCTGAAGGGGCAATCACTTCAGGGGAGCTTCTCCGCAACACTTCAGGTCAACTCCGCGGATGACATTCCGCTGCTGAAAAATGAATTCAGCCGGATGATGAACAAGCTGCCAAAGCCGGATAAAGATTATGACCTGATCTATTGTTATCCGGATGAATATATGGATGTGATCACCCGTGGGTTGCTGGGCCAGGGCAAGGACAGGTCCCGTGGAAAAGCTTTCATGATCCTCGGGGGCTTTCTGTTGCTTTTTATGCTGCTGCCCACCATCAACCTGGTGAACATCAACCTGAGCCGGATCATAGAAAGATCGTCAGAGATTGGGGTGAGGAAGGCTTTCGGCGCTTCAAGCAAAACACTGACTTACCAGTTTATTGTAGAAAATCTGATCCTTACCATATTTGGCGGATTACTGGGGCTGGTTTTTTCGGTATTTGTGATACATGTGCTGAATGCAAGTGATATTGCCCCCGATATGGATCTGAAGATCAATTTTACCGTATTGTCTTACAGTTTGCTCGCCTGCCTGGTATTTGGCTTGCTTTCCGGGGTTTACCCGGCATGGAGAATGTCTAAACTGAATGTGGTTACCGCACTGAAGGCCAACAATTAAAAGAAGAATTATGATCAAACATCTGTTTAAATTAATCTGGAACAAGAAAAGGGAAAACTTCCTGTTGATTTCAGAAATTCTGATCTCCTTCCTGGTGATCTTCGCTGTATTTACATTGATGGTATACAACTATCAGAATTACAGACAGCCGATGGGCTTTACATACGATAATGTATGGATGGCAGACCTGGGGCAGCCCATGCAGAGCAAAAATACGGACTCTATCACACAGGTTTACGCAAACCTGAAAAATGCGCTGAAAGGCATGTCAAAAGTGAGGGAGATGAGCTATAGCTCTGGTAACCTCCCTTTTTCTTCGAGCACAATGGGCACAACGTTAAACTACCGGAATGCAGAGGTGCAAACTGATATGTACCGGGCAGATAAGGATTATGCAAAAGTACTGCAGCTGAAAATGCACGCCGGCAGATGGTTCAACGAACAGGATGGGAACCCGGTTTACCGCCCGGTTGTACTCAATGTAGCTGCAGCTACACAATTAACAGGTTCTGCAAATGCTGTGGGTAAACTGATCAAATTTGATGATAAACTGGTGAGAGTGGTTGGTGTTGCAGATAATTTTAAGGATAAGGGTGATTTTAAGCCCGCAACTCCGGGTATGTATACGCTGATTGATACAAGCTCCATTCGGGGGGTGAATACCCTGATCATCAAAGTAGCGCCAGGTGCAGATGCCCGGTTTGAAAATGAAATGTACCATTTGATTGCCAATACAACCAGGGCTGCCAATCTTGAGGTTGCCCACCTCCCGGAAATGCGTTTAAAGAAAAACAAGGAGACTATTGTGCCGATGATCATCCTGCTGATCATTTCAGGATTCCTGATCTTTAATGTGGCGCTCGGGCTGTTTGGTGTGTTATGGTACAACATCAGCAAACGCAAAGGTGAAATAGGCTTAAGGAGGGCCGTTGGCGCCAGTGCCTCAGGGGTATCCCGGGCTTTACTGGGCGAGGCGCTGGTGCTGGCTACTTTTTCACTGATCATCGGTTCTTTCTTTGCAGTACAGTTCCCGCTGCTCAATGTTTTTGATCTCCCGGCTGCGGTTTACCTGGTTGCATTGCTGTTTGCGGTACTCTTTATTTACTTACTGGTCATAGTTTGTGCGCTTTATCCGGGAAAACAGGCCGCATCAATTCATCCGGCGGTTGCATTACATGAAGATTAACGATATTTTTGGTCAAATACAATTCAACGCATGATCCTGATCATAGATGATGATATAGCTGTCCGTACTTCGCTGCTGCTTTTACTGGAGCAGAAGAAATATGCTGTCACTGCAGTGAGCAATGCTGCCGAAGCGATTACAATTATAGCAGAGGGGAGGGTCTCACTGATCATCCTGGACCTGAATTTCTCTATTGATACCAGCGGCAGGGAGGGAATGCAGCTGCTTGTTCAGATCAGAAGATCAGATTCAGCGCTGCCGGTAATACTGATTACGGGATGGGCAAGTATTGAGCTTGCCGTGGAGGGAATGAAACTTGGCGCAAATGATTTTATCAATAAGCCCTGGAGCAATGCACACCTCCTGCAATCTGTTAAAACGCTGATAGACCTGCAGCAGCAAAAGATCAGCCATCCCACCAGGAAACAACTGGACAAACAATATAATTTTAAAGCGATCATTGCTGAGGATAAGCAAATGCTGGAACTGCTGGAAATCGCAGGCCGCGTTGCAGAAACAGATGCCTCGGTGCTGATCACCGGTGAAAGCGGCACCGGTAAAGAACTCATCGCGGAGGCTATCCACCAAAACAGCCTGCGCCGCAACCGCCCCTTTGTGAAGGTAAATCTGGGGGGTATTTCAACTTCCTTATTTGAAAGCGAAATGTTCGGGCATGTGCGCGGAGCATTTACGGATGCGAGAACTGACCGCACAGGGCGTTTTGAACTGGCCAATAAGGGGACGATATTCCTGGATGAGATCGGCGACCTGGATGCGGGCAGCCAGGTGAAATTACTGAGGGTACTGCAGGACCGGACTTTTGAAATTCTAGGCAGCAGCCGCACAAAAACTGCTGATATCAGGGTGATCTGCGCCACCAATAAAAATCTTGCGGAAATGGTAGCAAAAGGAACCTTCAGGGAAGATCTCTTGTACAGGATCAATCTGATTACCCTGAAACTGCCACCCTTACGGGAACGTAAGACTGATATCCCTTTGCTGGTAAACTTCATGACGGATAACTTAAAAGTGCTTTATAACCGGCCGCTGCTGAGCGTGAGCCCGCAGGCAATGAAATGGCTGCAGCAATTACCCCTGCCGGGTAATATCAGGCAGCTGAAAAATATTGTAGAGAGGACGGTGCTTGTAAGCAGGAACGACCTGCTGGGCGTGGAGGATTTCAATTCCCAGCTGGAAGGCTCAGTATTTAAACCTACAGACCCCCGCTTACCTGAAGTGGGTACACTTACCCTTGAGGAAACAGAGATCCTGATGATCAGAAGGGCCCTGCAATTTCATCACAACAGGATCAGTAAAGCAGCGGTGGCTTTAGGATTAACACGGAGTGCCTTGTACCGGAGGCTTGACAAGTACCAAATTCCTTACGATGAAACTTCGGACTAAATACCTGCTTTTTGTGATTATGCTCCATTCGGCAGCACTGGTGATGAGCTATTTTATTTTCCTGCAGAACAAACTCTGGTTTTTGCTGGCTGAAGCAGTTATTTTGGTTTCGGTGTTGATTTCCTGGCAGTTGTTTAATCAAATGATCAGGCCATTAAACTTATTGGTGCAGGGTACAAAAGCAATCGGCGACAGGGATTTTACCGTTAAGCTGGTGGAAACCGGAATGGTAGAGATGGACCAGCTGATCTCCGTTTATAACCAGATGATAGAGGAGCTCAGGAAAGAAAGGACAAAACAGCAGCAACAGCACTTTTTCCTGGACAAACTGATCCTGAATTCCCCTGTTGGCATTATTATCCTGGACCATGATAACCGGATTCAGCAGGTGAACCCTTCGGCTAAAAATATGCTTCAGACCATTACACCCGAAGGCTGGCTGCTGCATGATATTGACCATCCTCTTTTTAATGAGATGAGTGCAATGCTGCAGCATAAACAGGGTACGATGACCCTTCATGGTGCCAAAACCTATAAGATCCAGCTTTCTGAATTTATAGATCTTGGGTTTAAAAGGCATTTTGTGTTGATACAGGAGCTTACTGCAGAGCTTCTTGAGGCAGAAAAAACGGCCTATGGAAAAGCGATCAGAATGATGGCGCACGAAGTGAACAATACCATAGGGCCGGTGAATTCTATTTTACAGTCTGCCCATGTCATGCAGGCAGAATCAGCCTCTTCAGGAAATCTCAGCAATGCGCTGCAGGTAGCGATGGACCGTAACGATAACCTGAATAAGTTTATGCGTAACCTGGCGGATGTGGTGCGTTTGCCGGAGCCAAACAAGATGCTGATGGACATCCATGATCTTGTTTTTGCTGTAACTACCTTAATGGCAGAAACCGCGGTGAGCAAGGGGATTGTATTTGAGTTTGAATTGTGTGATGCCCCCTTACAGGTCTTTGCTGATCAGCTGCTGATGGAGCAGGTGCTGATCAACGTAGTGAAAAACGCGATTGAGGCAATTGACGGGGCAGCCGGGGGAAAGGTCACTTTTATCACCGGGCTTTCTCCGAAACAGCTGGTGGTGCGTGACAATGGAAGGGGTATTGATCCTGAAGTTGCCGGGAACCTGTTCAGTCCCTTTTTCAGCACCAAGGCCGATGGCCAGGGTATAGGTTTAACGCTGATCAAAGATGTGCTGATCAAACACGGTTTTCAGTTTAACCTGGCGGGGAATGTTCAGGGAGAAACTGAGTTTACAATCATCCTTTAAATGTCCGTTCCTGATTCAACTTGACAAATTTTAGAGAAACTCTGTATTTCTCGCATCAGTTACAAGCGGGTTTTGTACTGACCTGGAAAGTCATTGATAAGGCATTGAAAAAGGGTTGATAAGGCATTGGTTTGGTTGGAACCAAATCAACGCCTTATCAACCCTTTTTCAATGTGCCCTGAAGCACTTAAGAACACCAGTCAATATCCAGCTCATGCCCGGCGGCTGTCTGTATCCGGATTATAGACCGAATGAATAAGCCACCCTTAATCCGAGTAAGCCATTGCTGCTGCCGTTATCAGTAAATTTACTGTTGTTTTCATACCTGAAACCAGCATCTATGCTATTTTTTCCGCCTACGTTAAATACATAACCAATTTGCGGGGCGTAAACAAATGTGGTGGATTTATTGAATCCTGCGTCTGATTTGTTGGTGATAAACGTGGCACCTGCTTCACCCTGGATATAGAAGTTTTTAACGGGGAAGTATTTCAAACCTGCTTTTACAGGAATTAATTGTAAATCCGGGCCGGGATTGCTGCTGTCAGCAAATACATTATTGAAACCTGCATTTACTGTCCAGTACAATTGCTCCCTGATAATCGGGAAATCTGCCTGTACCGATCCTCCTAAACTCCAGGTATAGGCATCGGAATAATCGCCAATAGGTAATCCTGCGTCAGCACCTACACTTAATCTGATTCCGGATCCGTAAGTTACTGCTTTAGGTGTTGTATCCTGTGCGTTTGCACTGATGGTAAAAAATGCTAAAAATGAAAGTGCTAAAACACTGATTTTAATCGAAGTTTTCATCTGTTTATTTATTTTTTTTTAAGTGTTAGATGGAGCCTTTGATGATCAAAATAATTATTGCCCTGTGTGCTTAAAATTATTTTAGTCATGTCGGGTTCATGATATTAATTGTTATATATAGTATTACTGTTGTAATGTGCTTATCTGTATATTATGTTAAGGATCCTAAAGATCCCGAAATAAACAGGTAGTAATTTTCCTTTAATGTTTTGTAGATTTTCTGAGTTCATGATCTGTTGTTTCTTATTGACAGGTCAAAGATAGGACAGGCCTGCAGGCACAGCAATACCAATAAATCGGTTAGAAAGACCAATTTTTCTGATTACGGGCCTGCTGCATCACAACAGTGTCACCATGCGGATTATTTGCTGTTTTTGAACTGGGAAGGGTTGAGTCCTGCGAACCTTTTAAAGAAACGGCTGAAGTGTGAGCTGTTATCAAATTTAAGCTGGTCAGCTATCTCTTTTACGCTGAGAGAGGATGATGAGAGGAGGTACTGGGCTTCGAGAAACAGCCTGTTGTGGATGATATGTAAGGCGTTCTGTCCGGTTTCGTTTTTAACGATCTCAGTGAGATGTTTAGCAGATACAGACATCAGGCTGGCGTATTCCTGTACTGTTTTGAGGGTCAGGAAACGATCCTGTACCAGTTTTTTAAACTGGTTTACCAATTGGTACTGTCTGCTCAGGTGCCGGGTAGAATTGAGCAGGCATTTTTCACATGCCCGGTTCATTTCATACAAAAGTTCCATGACCATTAAGCGGATCATGGGCAGCTGAAATGCATTTTCTAACTGGCTTTCATGTCTGATCTTTTCATACAGTGCTTTGATGGCAATGAAATGCTGTTCGGTAACCCCGTAGATAGGAGGATAATCCGGGTTAACCTCCAGCAGGTTATCCACGGTGTTTTCTTTAAAAAAATTATTGGTCAGGAATTCCTTTTTAAACAATACACGGTACAAGACAAGATCGTCAGAAGGAGTTTCACCGGAATGGATAAATGCCGGGGAAACCAGGTGGATAGAATGCGGGTAAACGTCAAATACGAAAGGGCCTATGGTTTTTTTATAGGTCCCGCTCAGACAAAATACGAGCTCGTAGTAATCTGTCTTTTCTGGTGCCTGATTGTAAACAGGATGCCGGTCAAATAAAATGGCGAAATCTTCAATTGAGCAGGTAGGTTTAGAAAAAGAAATTTCCTGTATAACCGGGGGAATATTTAAAACTGATAAATTCTGGTCCATGTTAATTGTCTTTTGTAAAAATAAAAACAATTACTGCCGATTTTTTATCATTTGGGTATTTAATCCAGAAATGATACTATCGTGGCATATCTTATGGATAAACATGCTATCAGGATCATATCTTTTGGTGTAGGATATTTATTAAGAGGTAACAATATTGTTGTTGTTTATCTAAATTGTAATTATTAGTAATTAATTCGATTCAATTTCAATAAATTAGATGTAAGCGCTAGATGTGTTATACTACAGGATAATTATTGGAAAAGGAAGTCAGAAAAATTAAGTTAAATCAATAAAATTACGCATGGCCGTTCAACACTACGAAAGTAAAGATATAATGCCGATGGTACTATCAGTATTAACTATTGCAGTGTTTAACCTGACGCATGTAGCTTTTAAGGTGGCTATTGAAAAAGAATTTCCTGATATCAAAGGTTTGATCTCTACAGATATACTTGACCAGCCGGCACTGGAGATGTTGGAGACCATGCCTGAAAATGAATGGTCTAAACTGATCAGCGAATGCATCCATTCGATAGAAAACAGTATGACCGCACTTGCATTTTATTATGATCAGGACTGGCATCTGGAATTTAGGAAGACGAAACCCATTGATTTGTCGATCGAATTTTTAAAGAAAATAGGTTTTTATAGAAATGGCGATGAATTTGAAAATCACTGGGATGAGCTGGAGAACATCACCAGGTTCTGCAGTTATGTTTTTTACCTGCTTTGCAAAGTAATTGTTTCGGGCAGGATAGACTTCGATGTTTATTATGATGGCTATGATATTGATCATGCCAGGGTTTATATGGAAGACCTGGCCATTCTGGCAAATGCTGAGCAACAGGATGTACTGGTGCTCAGCAATCTCGGATTTGAAATGCTGGATTATTATGTGAGGCTGGTGCAGCTGGAGAGCGGGGATGAACTGTACTGATGAACTATCATTCAACTTTAACCCATCCGGTTTCACTGGATGCGTTTCTAACCAGCTGATAATTTTGAAAATCTCCCAGCAGTTCAACGGTGCTCCCCGGTTTGAGATTTGATTTCAGGCATCCGGAAACACTGTCAGGATGATCATACAGTTCTTTCGCAGCGCTGAACTTTAGTTTTCGCAGTGGTTTGCCGATGCTTGTAAGGCTCTTACCGGGAATAAATCCCGGTTTACCGTTGGGCAGTTCTACTTTATACCAACTGCTGCTTGCTGCATTGACCTTAACTATTGTACCGGATTTTAAGGAAATGATTTTCCGGGCACTGGTTTCAGGAGAAGCATAGATAAATGACGGGCCTGATGTACGCAGTGTTGCATTTAAATTACTGAGTGCAGCACTGACCCTGGCGGGAGTTTTAACCGCGGTATTGACAAAGGGGAAAGGGTCTACTGTTCCGCCGGATGTGTAAACGCCGAAATGCAGGTGTGGGGAGGTGGTCTTCGCGTTTCCTGTAGTGCCAACTAAACCCAAGGTATCGCCGGTAATGACAGCCTGGCCTTCTGTTGCCAGCTGCTGATCCAAATGGGCATAATATAAAGTATAGTCTTTGTCTTTAGGCCGCAGCCAGACTACTTTACCTCCAAGCTTATTCTCATTTACCCTGATCACGGTTCCTTCCGCTGAAGCCACTGCGGGGGTATGAAAAGGTGCGAAAATATCTATTCCTTCGTGTTTCCTGGAATTTGCGTCTCTGCCGTCACCAAACAAGCTTTTAATATGGCTGCTGTTTGACGACTTTACCGGAAATGCCAGCGATGGGCCGGCGGTGATTTCAATGGTATATTGCCCGCTGCGTAACAACTCGGGCTGAAGCCTGATAAAGATCGTTCCGCTTGTTTTTACATCAAACATAAGGGCGTTGCCCACTGTGTCAGCAGAAACGAGGTGTTTCATCTGGCCATCTTTGGGCTGTTCCCATACGTCAGTATAGATCATAAACTGGTTTTCAGGTTTCTTTGAGATCCTGATATTTATTTTTTGCCCCTGAACCACACTTAAACGGTATGCCGCCGCAGGAATTGTTTCGGCGGCGAAGTAACCCGTTTCAAGATAGGGAAGCTCAACCGTTACTGCCTTCTGAAGAACAGATAGTGAAGAAACAATCCAGGCCGAGCCCATGGCCGTTTTATCAAGACCAGCCGAAACAAGTTTATGCTGGTACTGCTCATGAGGGGATGTGGTTTTAAAAAGATTAACTGTTCCCGATTTGCATGAAAACAGCAGGATTGAAAAAGCAGCCAGATAAAGTTTCACCACGTGCAACCTGGCTTGTGTAGATATGCAATTTGTATTCATAAGGTAGCTCTTGTATTATAAACACAAGCAAAGCGGCTAAGTTTTTGAAATTCTGCAGCGCGGCGAAGGAATAAAATATGTTATTTACTGATGAAACTGGAAATATTTTGAGTCAATTGGCATACTGTTAACATTTTCACAAAAAAAATGGCTGTAATTTCTGATGGATTAAGATGGGCAGGCGTTTTTACCAGTTTATTTGATAAGATATTCATGATACAGCTGGCAAAATTCTTTTGATTTAATATAAACTCATAATTATTGTATCAAATGTAATATATTCATTAAAATTCGATCATAAATTCAATATATTTATACTTTAATAGTAGTAACTCTATTGAAATGTGGTGATCGTGTATATTATTAAAGTGAATTGTGTTAATATTTAGATATATGGCAAAAATTGATGATAAAAAATTGGTTTCTTTATTGCATAATGGTTTTAATGAGGGATTTGATAGTCTTTATTGGAAATATCATCAGCTTATCTATATGAATGTGTTCAAATTTGTAAAAAATAAGGAAGAATCTCAGGATATCCTTCAGGATGTGTTCGCCACCCTGTGGGAAAGCCGGCAGAGCATTAATCAGGATCAGTCCGTAAGCGGATGGTTATTTGTGATCAGCTTTAACAAGTCAGTAAATCATATCAAAAGAAAACTAAGGCATTCTGCCGCTCAGGATAAGGTTCTATCTGTATATCATGCACACCATGAGGAGGATGAAACTTTCGACGAACATTACCGCATCCTGCATACGGCGATAGGAGAATTATCACCGCAAAAACAAAAAGTATTCACGTTGTGCAAGCTGGAAGGCAAGAGTTATGAGGAAACGGCAAAACAACTGAACATCTCAAGACATACCGTTAAGGAATATTTGTCTCTTGCCATGTATTCCGTAAAGGATGCATTCAAAGCGGTTGGACATTGATCATTTCTGTAAAACCAATTCAACAATCAAAACCTGAATATACGGCCTGTGTTACATACAGCTTTATAATTTAAAAACCATTGACAAATGAAGTTATATTGTACGATCGCCATAGGCTTAATTGCTGCGAGCAAGATCAGCTATGCCCAGAGTGATGCCCGCGGAAGCATGAGCACGGCCAGACCAACCGAAGCAAAACCCCAGGCTCCATCTCTGCAGAACCTGAAGAAATTTGAGGGTTACTTTAACTTTTATTATGATGAAAAGACCGGTAAGATTTACCTGGAGGTAGATAAGCTGGACAAAGAGTTCCTCTACTTCAAATCGCTCTCCAACGGTGTAGGAAACGGCGGCCCTGAAAGGGGACAGGCCTCCTCCGCCATTGCTAAATTTGTAAAGGCCGGCACGAAAATACTTTTGGTAGAGCCCGTTTATAATTACCGTGCCATCACTTCGAATGCGGATGAGATCAGGGCCGTAGAGAATAACTTTGCCAAATCGGTAATTTTTGCATTCATTCCTGTATCGGCCGCGGGAGGCAAGTATCTGATTGACATGACCCCTTTCATTATCCGTGACAGCCAGGGTATCACCTCCAGGCTGGGCGTAGCCAGGGTCAGCGGCCCGGTGACGGTAAGGCCTTCGGCAGCTGCCGGGGGGACTTATAAACTGGATGAAACCCGTTCGGTAGTTTACATGGACAACACAAAGAACTTTCCGAAGAATACAGAATTCGAGTCGATGCTCACCTTTACAGGTGGAAACCCCAATGCCAGCCCGTATGAACGGGGGAATGATATTGCGCCAGACCCTTCAGCGATCACCATCAACATGCACCAGTCTTTCATAGAGCTGCCGGATAGTAACTACAAACCGCGGGAATTTGATGCGCGGTCTGCCTTTGGGCAGTTTGCCTATATGGATTTTGCTGCACCGATGACAGAGCCGATCATGAAGAGGTTTATCCGCCGTCACCGCCTCCAGAAGAAAGATCCGAATGCGGCAATGAGCGAAGCCGTAAAACCAATTGTTTATTATGTAGACCGTGGCGCCCCTGAAATCATTAAGAAAGCGTTAATTGATGGCGGCGCCTGGTGGAACCAGGCATTTGAAGCCGCCGGTTTTAAAGATGCTTTCCAGATCAGGGAGCTTCCTGCCGGTGCAGACCCTATGGATATCCGTTACAATATGGTAAACTGGATCAACCGTTCGGGCAATCCTGCACGTGCATTTTCATCAGGTGCTTCTTTCCTTGACCCCAGAACGGGAGAGATCATCAAGGGCGTGGTTACGCTGGGTTCTGACCGCCACCGCCAGGATTACCTGCTGGCCGAAGGCCTGCTGCAGCCCTATGCTCCGGGAAAACCTGTGCCAAAAGAAATGGAAGAGATTGCCCTTTCCAGGATCAGGCAGCTTTCTGCCCATGAGATAGGCCATACGCTGGGCTTTAACCATAATTTTGCGGCCAGCCCTAAAGACCGCGCCTCGGTAATGGATTACCCTTATCCAAGGTTCTCCTTAAACAAGGATGGTACGGTGGATCTTTCAGACGCCTATGCAAAGGGCATTGGCAGCTGGGACAAGAGAGCCGTGATGTGGGGATATACGGAGTTTAAAAAAGGAACTGATGAACATGCTGCCCTGGAAAAGATCATGCATGAAACGCTGGACCAGGGGTTTATCTATATTCCCGACATCGGGGGAAATGCACACCCTGCCTCTCACCAGTGGGATGATGGTGCTGATCCCATTGACCAGATGACCAACATCATGAAGGTGCGCAGAAAGGTGCTGGATAATTTCTCTGAAAAAGCAATCCTTGACGGGGAGCCTATGGCCACTATTGAGGAAGTGCTGGTGCCGGCTTACCTGCTGCACCGCTATCAGATCGAAGCAGTAGCAAAATCTATCGGCGGGCTCTACTTTACCCACGCCATAAAAAATGATGGGCAGGTGATCACCCGGATGGTGGAGCCTAAGGAGCAATGGCGTGCTTTTGAATCACTGATGAGCACGGTTACACCTGAGGCCCTGGCACTGCCTGAGGCCCTGATCAAAATGATCCCTCCGCGTCCCTCAGGATATCCGCCTTCTGTAGAGACCTTTAACCGGTATACAGGGCCTACATTTGATCCCATCGCTGCGGCAGAATCCGCGGCAAGTACCACCATCGCCTATATGCTGGATGACCAGAGGGCAAGCCGCCTGATAGAATACAATGCAAGGGACAGCAAATACCCCGGTTTTATTGAGATAGCGGATAAACTGATTGCCCAGACCTGGAATGTACCTGTTGCCGAAGGGTACAAAGGTGAGCTGCAGGTGATGGTGAACAACCAGGTGGTTAAATACCTGCTGATGCTGGCCGCAAACAGCAGAACATCAGAAGTAGTGCGTGGACAGGCCCTTTATGAAATAGAAAACCTGAAACAGCTGATCAACCAAAAAATAGGGGCAGCCAGGGCAAAACAGAAAGCCAATATGCTTTTCGCCCTCTCACAATTTGAGGCCTTCAGGGCTGACCCCAATAAGTTACAGCCGCCTGCAGCAACTGATATGCCACCGGGAGCACCAATAGGAATGCCGGGTATGGATTTTCTCCATGGTGCAGAGGTTAGCAATGCCGGATGGAATGCCACCTACGATGATCTATAAGAACCTTTACTTAGGAAATTCGTGAGCCAACGCCTCTCCTTGTTTTTTGTGGGTTTTCACCAAATAAAGAGAGGCGTTGGCTCATGAATTTGTGTATTGATCAAAGGGAGCCCTTTTTGGCCTTTTTGCCAGTTTCAGGAACCTTGTATTTTTTCTCCGGGTAGATATTCCAGTCTGTACCCAGGTCTGTCTGAAAGCCTTCCAGGCATGACTCTTCAATTTCAACCAAAGCAGTTTTTGGTAAAAGGCTGCCATCCAGTACACGAACACCATGTGCGTTTAAAATGGCGGTCATTTTTTTGATGTCCGGTTCGGTGGCTTCCTTATGTTTAAGAATGAAGTTCGTCATTAGGGTATAACATTCCTTTTCCTTCAAAGTTAGCACCAAATCCTAAAAGTTTTGTATAAATCGCAAGATATTTAACCATTTCGTCTGCCCTGGTCTGATTCCGTGCCATATTGAGGATTTTGGGATTACCGGCCAGTATACGGGCGGCTATTCCGGTAGCGGCAGGGCAGGCCATACTGGTACCGTCCATAATTGCATAGCGGTCTCCGGGATAGGTAGAAATGATCCCAACACCGGGGGCAATGAGGTCGGTTTCAGAACCCTGGTTGGAAAAATCTGCAACAAAATTATTTTCATCCTGCCCGTAGGGTTCCCGGACAGTGCCTGATTGTACGCTGCCATCGGGAAAGGTATCTTTTCTGCCCATAGCAGAAACGGCAATAGCCAGGCTGTACGCTGCCGGAAAGCTCACGGGACCGCGGTTATCGTTCCCGCTGGCCGCGAAACATAGGATACCCGCATTGTAAGCGTCTTTGATATAACTGCTGATCGCTTCATCGTCCTGCGCTTCTCCCAAACTCATATTGATCAGGTCGCACTCATCCTTAATGGCCTGATCGATGGCTTTCATGATATCAAAGTTAGAAGCGCCTTGTCCTTTTGGAAAAACACGGTAACTCATGATCTCTGCGCCCACAGCTACTCCTTTTAGATTGCCCAGGGCACCGATGATCCCGCCAACATGTGTCCCGTGCCCTTCATCATCATTGTACTCGGCTTCATTTTCACCCCTCACCATATTCCTGCCGCCAAGTATTTCCAGGTCTTTGTGTGGCCCTACGCCAGTGTCTATAATTCCGATCTTTACTTTATGAGGAAGGGGCGGCCAGGCTGAAGTATCATAGAAGTACCTTAAAGCATCTGTATTACCGGCCGAAATCGGTTGCAGTTTAAAGGTCATTTCACTCCTGAGCGCCACGTTTGTCTGAAAACAGCCCCAGTAGCTGTGTTCGGGATAGATATAGACCCTTTCGGCGACTTCGCCGTTGATCTTCAGGATGACTGTCCCTGTCTGATCAGTAATCCCGGAGGCACCTCTGCTGGCTTCAAAGTCGCTGAAAAATACCGCGGTTGCGCCTGCTATGGCTTTGTTTTCCTGGTCAGTGATCCTCAGGGTAACCGAAGCAGAGGCCTGTGCCTGGTTCATCTGGATCTTTATGCGCTCCCTGGCGCATACCGCAGGCCGGTAAAATTTTTCGGGGATGATTCTTATGCCGGGATAAGAAAACCTGAAGTTCGCCAGCTCTTCATTGCTGATGCTGATCAGTTTTGCACCTTCAGTATCGATAGAATCCAGCACCTTAACGGCGATTTCATCACTGGGCTGTGCAGCCCTTTTCCGTACATTTAGTGTGATTGTTGATGTGGCTTTGGACGATGATTGAAGCTCAGTAAAGAATTTTGCTACTTTCGGACTCTCTTGTGGGTTCACACGTGTTTTGGATACGGGTAGCAGAATGTAATTTTCCGAAAATTTGCTTTGGTTTTTCATAGAATTAGAATTGAGAAATACGCTTGAATAGATTTACCACCATTTGGTGTTGAACTGCCTTGGATACCTTCGGGCCTGCCTTAATCCGGCAGGGTGTATGTTGCCTGTACCTGCCTTGCCTATTACCTGGTTTGTGCCGGTAGCCGTGGCGTAAATAAGAAAGCCGTTCAGGAGGGCAACGGTGTATTTGAGTAAATGACCGTCGTTAGTAACTGTAACCGCCGCTGCCAGGAACGAGATCAGGATGGAAACCAGTAATGCCAGCCATTTGGGATTATAATTAAATACCTGTTGTATGGTTCCGCAAATGATATATACGGCGCCTGTAGCGCCTGCCAGAGTGCCAAGAGAGGCGGTAGTAAAAAAATCTCCGGGAATTCCCGCTTGAGGATCAAGAGCTTGCATAAATGTAGTTTAAAATGGTTTACAAATACTGCCGGGTTATTTGGGGAAATCCCTGCTTAGGATGGTGCCAAAGGCATACTTCGCAGTGATCCCGAAGGATAGCCGCTCATGGAAGCGGTCCGTACTGTGCAGCTGATTAAAAAGGTCGTTAGATTGTGCGTAAAGCCCGCCGGCAAATTTTCCTTCACTTTTGTAAAAGTTAATTGCAGTACCGGCCTGGATGACTTTATTGATCCGGCTTTCGTTTAGAGGAAAGACCCAGCGGGTATATAAAGTATTCCATACCAGCCTGTAGTCGTCACTTACTTTTGCGAAATATAAGGCATCTGTTTTAAAGTTAACCCTGTTGTAAGCAACATAATCTCCCCTGTAAGCATGGTATTTCACTTCGGTAGATAATTGGGAATCTCCTATAGTGGTGATCTTGGTCAGCTTGTAATCTGTACTGACCAGGGAATCGAGGTTGTTGTAGCGTTCATAACCGGCGGATATACCAAACGTCCACCTGGAACCGTACTCATAATTGAGCCCAATGTCTGCAAACGCCCCTCGGAAACTGATGTTCTTAAACCTGGCCGCCAGTGAGCTGTTATCCTGGTCAGCATAAAGCTTGAAATTATCGGTATTTAGCCCGGTATTGAGATAGATGGTCAGCGCTTTGGAAGGTTGGTGCTTCCGGGCGGCCTTTACCTGCTCATTCAGCTGCCTGATCACATTTATCGCTTCCTCATTCGGGAAATTCTCTGAGGTCTGGATCTCCCGGATCCTTTTCAATAACTCAAAGGCCGAGGTCTGGTAACTTTTCCTGAGGCCAATGAACCCGCTGATCCTGGATTTGGGGGTAAACTGCCCGCCGTTGAATAACTCAGACAGGCCCTCACTATTACTGCCCCGGGCTGACAGCCCCCAGAGCAGCTGTTGTGGCTTTTCTATAGCCAGGTTTCTAAAGTTATTCCAGTTTGCGGAAAGCGCCGCTTCTGAAAGGTTAATGGAAATGCTGGAAGCATTGAAGAGGATAGAAGATTCGCCCATGGCATCTTCGGCTACCAGTTGACCGGAGGCTGTAAGGTGCATGCCTGTAGCCAGAACAAGGATGATAAAAAATACTTTCATGGGACTCAGCTGATCAGGTTATCATAATCCAGGTGCCCATTGCCATCAGTTTCTGCTTTGATAGGATTGGCGGCAACGGCCTTTCCGTCTATCTCGAGTTCCAATGTCCAGAAATCACCGGTTTTTCCTTCAGCATATAGCGTAACGCGGAGGCCGCCTTCTTCCATCATGCAACGATAGGATTGGGCTCCCTTTGTTGAAAAGCTGTTGGGATCAGCATCCTGGTCCTTTTGAAGGTCAATATTTACATAACCTATGCTGAATCCGTTTTCCAGAAAGGATGTAAAAGCAGATTTCTTTAACCTGTAAGTGACAGAAACCCTCTTCCCGGGAGGTTTTACTGTTTCATTATGTTTTAGTTTCAGGGTTTTCATACAGTTCGTTTTGGTAGCTATTAAGTTAACAAAAACGACAGATAAAAACAATAGTTTATGTTGTCTGGGTCAATTTTATTACAAAATACATTTGTTTTACAGTAAATAATTTTATCATTACGTTATACAGTGATAGCTGTAACGGATTGCCTGCCGTTTATACTTGTACAATTTTCTTTACTGAACGTCTGATTATTGCAGAATTTACTGGTGATGCATCTTTAAGGTGACAAAATTATAGCAATAGAAAATTTTTATTCCTTAAGATTTTGGAGATAAATAATATCTTTGCGTCTTATCAATAATAAGTCTAAATACAATGGTTAAAACTTTACCTTCATCTTTTAAATATATCACGACCACAATGCTTGTAATAGCCTTCCTCATTAGCGGAGGGAACGCAGCTTTCGCACAATCGCATAAAGGCTCAGTAACCGGGCGTGTGTTAACATCAGAAATGAAACCGGCTGACAATGTTTCTGTATTATTACAGGGAACCCCGCAGGTTACGGCTACAGACGATAACGGAAACTTTGAGATTAAGGCCCCGGCGGGTAGTTATATCCTTGTGGTCAAACAGGTAGGAGCCAAAGCGGTTGAAAGATCAATCGAGATTAAAGCAGATGACCGCGTTACACTGCCGCCCGTCATTCTCAATATTTCAAATAATGATCTGCAGGAGGTGTCCATCAGTTCCGGAAGGATCAACAAATTCTCCCGTAAGCAAAGCGAATATGTGACCAAGATGCCATTGACTAACCTGGAGAACCCACAGGTTTATTCCAGTATTACAAAAGAGCTGATGAAAGATCAGCAGATCAATAACCTGGATGATGCGTTGAAGAATGCCGCAGGTGTTACCAAATCATTTGAATCAACCGGCAGGGCGGGAAGCGGCGGAAGTACCTTTATTCTCCGTGGATTTGTGACACAAAGTAAATTGAGGAATGGACTGGCGGGTAATATTACAACGGCTATTGATGCCGCAAATGTGGAAAGCGTAGAAGTGCTCAAAGGCCCGTCGGCAACGCTTTTTGGCAGTTCCCTGAGTTCTTACGGTGGTCTGATCAACCGTGTGACCAAAAAACCTTTCAAAGCGACAGCCGGTGAGGTATCGTATTATGGGGGCAGTTACGGGTTAAACCGGATCTCTGCAGATTTTAATACTCCTGTTGATTCTGCCAAACGTTTGCTTTTCAGAATGAATACAGCTTACAATTCACAGAATGGTTTCCAGGAAAACGCATACAGGAAAAGCTTTTTGTTTGCACCAAGTATCTCCTATCAGGTAAATGATAAACTTAGCTTCACCTTAGATGCTGAATTTAATAAGCTGGAGAGCGCAGGCAGCCAGTTCCTGTATATTTACGGCAGTACGCCGATCTCTGCTTTTGGAGTGTCCAGAGCTGATGAGGTTCCTATCAATTATAAAAGTTCCTTTTCGAGTAAGGACCTGAAGAAAGAGGGACAGAATGCCAATGTTTTTGCCCAGATGAACTACGAGATCTCCCCAAACTGGAAGTCACAGACCAACGTGAGCGTAACTACAAGTATGTCTAAGGGTTCTTCACCTTACTATTATTTGATCCCTGCCGCAAAGGTAAGGACAATTACTGGTGGTACAGCCGCGGCCTATCCTGATGGATTATATCTTGAAAGAATGGTCTGGGACCCGAACGGTACAGACCTGAATGCAGAAATTCAGCAGAATTTTACGGGCGATTTTAAAGTTGCAGGTTTCAGGAACAGGCTTACAGTGGGTCTTGATTATTTACATACCAACACGAACATTACTTTTAACCGCTTTAGTAATACCAGTTTTACCACCAAACCGAACGACGTGTTTGATTTTGTAAGCATTACCAATCCGGGGCCGGCATATTACAATTTCAACCAGAGCAAAGTAACGGCCAATTATTCAAATTACCCGGCTGGAACGACCCTGTTGGGCAGGTCTGAGACCAATACTTACAGCGCCTTTGCTGCGGATATGATCAATGTGACGAAAAACCTGATGGCGCTGGTGAGCCTGCGTATAGACAGGTTTGTGAACGCAGGCATATTGAACAACTCTACAAACATTACTTCTGCGGGTTACAAGCAAACAGCTTACTCACCAAAATTCGGGCTGGTTTACCAGGTCCTTCCGGAAAGGATATCCCTGTTTGGTAACTATCAGAGTAGCTTTACCAATAAAACCGGAACGGATTATAATGGGGATGCCTTTAAACCTGAACACGCCAACCAACTGGAAGGCGGGGTAAAATTTGATATGATGGATGGTAAGATCAGCGGTAATGTAAGTTATTATAATATCAAAGTGGAAGATATTGTTCGCGCATATGAATTAAACCCGGCACTCAGCATTCAGAACGGAACACAACGAAGTAAAGGTGTTGAGATAGAAGTGATCGCAAATCCTATTGCGGGATTGAACATTATTACAGGTTATGGCTTTAATGACAGCAGGTATATCAATACGAGCGATAACCTGAACGGTTTGCGTCCGGTATCTGCAGGGCCTGAACAAACAGTAAATGCCTGGGTAAGCTACAGGATCAACAGGGGAGTAATGGAGGGATTTGGTGCAGGTTTCGGCGGTAATTATGCCACCGCAAATTATGCAGTGAATACCAGAGCACTCGGACAATTTATTCTTCCCTCTTACAAGATCTATAACGCCGCGGTTTTCTATGACCAGAAACGTTACAGGATTGGATTGAAGGTGAACAATTTAGGTAATACCAAATATTGGGTGGGTAACAGTACCATGAACCCACAGATGTTACGTGAGCTCATTGCCAACCTCACTTTCAAGTTTTAATTAAAGAAAAGATGACTGCTACCAAGAGCGCTATTTTATTCGCACACCGCTGGCTCGGATTTATATCCGGGCTTGTGGTTTTTGTGATCAGTGTTACCGGCTGTATCTACTGCTTCCAGGACGAGATCCAGGATGCGATGATCAGTTACCGCAAGGTTGAGGCCCAGGCTAAACCCTTTGTCCTTCCTTCAGAATTTGAACGGTTATCACTCGAAAAGTATCCCGAAGGGAAGATCACATCGGTGATTTACTACGGTGCAGACCGCTCGGTGATGGTGAGGCTCTCCGTGAAAAAGAAAGTGATGGCGCTGTTTTTTAATCCCTACTCAGGAAAGTTATTGCATGCTGAAGTTTTTAAAAGTTCGTTTTTCGCTTTCATCAAGAATGTTCACCTGTATCTTTTCCTGCCAAGGGAAATTGGTAAAGTGGTGAATTATGTATCGGTGATCGTATTTGTGATCATTATGATCACCGGGCTGGTATTATGGTGGCCTAAACGCAAGTCAGACCGCAAACGCAGCTTCACTATCAAATGGGGCGCAAAATGGAAACGTGTAAATTACGATCTGCACAATGTGCTTGGCTTTTATGTGACCAGTATCGTCATCATCATTGCCATAACAGGTCTCTCTTTCAGTCTTCCGTGGGTCAGCAAGGGGCTATACAGTATAGCTAACCTGGGCAGAAGTTTCCCGGCTGAGAAAAAGAAGTTTACATCTGACTCAACTGCTATTGCTTCTTATCCGGAAGCACATCTTGTTATAGACCGGGCTTATGCTATGGCCAGGAAGAAATCGCCTCAGGCAAATTATCTTTTGTTCATACCCGGCGCAAAGAAAAGCTCGCCCCTATCGGTAACGGCCTATCCACAATCTCTGCATTTCAGTTATCAGGATAATTATGCTTTTGACAAATACTCAGGAAGGCTTCTTAACTTTTTGCCCAATGAAAAGAAAAGTGCAGGAATGAAACTGAACAATATGAATTACGATATTCATACCGGGCAGGTTGCAGGGCTTTTAGGGAAGATCATCGCATTTCTCTCCAGCCTTGTCAGTGCCACTTTACCTGTCACGGGGCTGATCCTTTACCTGGGTAAGAAAAAGAAAACAAAGAAAAAACCGAAACCAATTTTAAAGCCACAGGCCGAAAAAGCCCTTTCTTTTTGATATCTTAATGCCCGGTAATGAGGTTGATGATGAATACCTTTTCTAATGAACGAAAACATGGATTTAGAATTAAACGGTAAACTCTGGATAGAGCTGAACGGCAGCAAACTAATAGGGCCGGGCAGGGTAGAGCTGCTGGAGCGTATACGGGAATGCGGATCTATCCGTCAGGCTGCTATTCAGATGAGCATGTCCTACAGGCAGGCCTGGCAAATGATAGAGGATATGAATATCCGGCTGGATGCCCCGGTAGTTGTTTCACAACGCGGGGGCAAGGGTGGGGGCAATGCTGTAGTTACTGAAAAAGGGCTGCAGGTGATTGCAGAATTTGGGTTGTTTTATAAGAAGTTTCAACAGTTTCTTGAAAAAAATAGTCCGGTCATCAAACTGTAGTGCCATACAAGGTTACCTGACATGCCGGTATTAATTCACATGATTGCGGTTGTTCAAAACCCAGTTGATATGCAATTTCAGCAATAGAACCGTTTGTTGATAACAGCAGATCTTTACTTTTTTCTATCAGCTTATTTGAATGTGTTGCCGGGATATTACAATGTACTGAGCCTTGTTTTTCATCCTGTTACTGTATCGTCAATTGTAAACAGGGGTAAGAAATCCGTTGCCGGAGCACTTACCCCTGTTTATGTCAATCAAAAAAACTATTCTAGTTCTGATCTATGATCTGAATCATCTTGTCATCATACCGGGAACCGGCTTGTTGCTCTCCCAATGGCATAATTGATTCAATGGAATTGAATTCTTCCGTCGTCAGGGTGATATCGGCTGCTGCTATATTTTGTTCAGCATACTTTACTTTTCTCGTTCCGGGAATAGGGACATGCCCTTTCGCTATAATCCAGGCCAGGGCCAGCTGGGATGTACTAACACCTTTTGAGTCAGCAATGGACTGCAATACCTTTACGAGTTCCAGATTTTTATAGAAATTTTCGCCCTGAAAGCGTGGGAGTATCTTGCGGGCGTCATTCGTATCAAGGTCTTCAGGGCTTTGAAGTTCGCCGGTCAAAAATCCACGGCCGAGCGGAGAATACGCAACCAGGCTTATTCCTAAGTCCTTTAATACCGCTGTCGTATGGTTCTCATCGAGTGTTCGCTCAAACAAAGAGTATTCTGTTTGCACAGCAGTAAGCGGATGAACAGCATGTGCTTTACGAATAGTTGAGGCAGATACTTCTGAGAGGCCTATATAACGTACTTTACCTTCTTGTACCAGTTCGCCCATTGCGGCTACCGTTTCTTCAACCGGTGTTGCAGGGTCAAGGCGATGCAGGTAATAAAGGTCGATGTAATCAGTATTCAGGTTCTGTAATGAGCGTTCGGCAGCCAGTTTTACGTAACTCTTACTCCCGTTAAGCTTTCCTGTAAATTGTTCATGCTCATTGATCTCAAAACCAAACTTAGTGGCAATGATGGCCTTGTCACGCTTTCCCTGTATGGCTTTTGCAATCAGGCGCTCATTCCTTAAGGGCCCGTATGTGTCTGCCGTGTCCAGGAAATTGCAACCCAATTCCAGCGCACGTTCAATAACCGCTAATCCATCTTTTTCGTCAGATTTGCCATAAATGAATTGTGTATCACTTCCTGCAAGGCTCATGCAGCCTAATCCTATTGCCGGGATTACCAATCCCTGACTTCCTAATTCTATTGTCTTCATAGTTCCTTATTTTTAATGGATAATACAAATGTCCTGACATGGATTCCCAATCTTGTATCCGGACTCCGGAAATTTGTGCCTTAATCACTGATTGCCGGAAAAAGAACTGATTATTGTTTGAGCCTGTGGGGAAAGTATTTGAGCCCGGAGCAAAAGCAGTAAGGCCGGAAGCGAATAAATTGTTTAAAAACAAAACAAGTGTTTCACCCTCCACATTCAAGGCTTCGTTTAACTGAAGCTCAGGGAAAAGTATACAATCCTGCAGAAGTGCAGTATGGCTTTAAGCTGAGTGAATTTTTTTTGAAAAATTAAAACAATATCTTCACCTTCGTTATTCCTGAACATGTATAACGACGCTCTATGAAGAAAAAATTACTCCCGGCTATTTTCCTGTTTATTCTAACCTTAGCCTGCTCGGGCCTGGCTCAGGCACAAACTACTGATACTTCCAGGTCATCCGTAAAGAAAACCCTCAAACCGGTAAAAATACCTGATACATTACACAGACTTTCCGAAGTGGTGATTACTGCATCCAGAACGGAGGAGAGTATTCTGCGTTCGCCGGTAAGTATAGAACGTGTGGATACTTCTGCTTTTAAACTCTCCGGGGCACCCTCTTTTTTTGATGCCCTTGAGAATGTAAAAGGCGTACAGATGATCACGCCGAGCCTCGGTTTTAGGATCATCAATACCCGTGGTTTTGCCAATACCACAAACGTCAGGTTTACGCAAATGGTGGACGGTATTGATAACCAGGCGCCACATATTGGTGCTCCGATCGGAAATGCAATGGGCCCCAGCGATCTTGACATCGAACACGTAGAAATTATCCCCGGTACAGCATCAGCACTTTACGGTCTCAACGCCATCAACGGGCTGGCCAATTTCATGACCAAAGACCCATTCACCAGTGAAGGGATCAGTATTCAGCAGAAGGTGGGTCTGAACCATGTGAACGATCAGGAAACTTCAGCAAAATTATTTAATGAAACCAGCGTAAGGATTGCCCACAAGATCAGCAACCGGCTGGCCTTTAAAGTTAACGGGACTTTTACCAAGGGGTACGACTGGATAGCGGATGACAGGACAGACCTGAATGCGAAGGCCAACGCTGCAGTAGGTATTGCGGGCGGTACGGCAAACCCGGCCTATGATCCCGTGAGTGGTTACGGAAATGAATCCTCTAACCGCAAGACGGTCACACTGGACGGCAAGCAGTATGTAGTGGCCAGAACCGGTTATTACGAAAAAGAGGTGGCAGATTATCACCTTCAGAATATAAAGGCAGATTTTACCCTTGCTTATAAAATCAGCCCTAAAGCATTGCTGACCTACACCTACCGTTTTGCCGATCTGGATAATATCTACCAAAGATCCAACCGCTTCAGGCTGCAGGACTACCTGTTGCAGCAGCATGCCCTTACGTTTAAAAATGATATCTTCAGGGCAAGCGCCTATGTAACTACGGAGAACACAGGTAAATCTTATAACCTGCGTTCTGCGGCAGAGAATGAAGATAAAGCCTTTAAGTCTGATAGCCAATGGTACTCAGATTTTACCAAAGGTTTTAACCAGTCGAGATCCCTTGGTACAACAGTACCGCAGGCGCTGACGGCAGCAAGGCAGGCTGCAGACCTGGGCAGGTTACAACCCGGTACCGCAGCCTTCCAGAATACGCTAAACGAACTCTCTGACGTAAACAACTGGGACATCGGATCTGCATTACGCGTGAAGGACCAGATGCTGCACGTGGAAGGGCAGGCAGACCTCTCCAAACTGATCGGGCCCGACTTTAAACGCCGTACCGGCTTAGACCTGCAGGCGGGTTTTGACCACCGCAGTTATTTTATCCGGCCGGACGGCAATTACTTTATTAACCCCGATCCGGCAAAAACCGGGCAGACCTTTTCGTACAGTAAAACAGGTGGTTTTATCCAGGTTGGAAGAGAGTTCTGGGACAATAAACTGAGGCTTACCGCTACCCTCAGGGCAGACCGCAACGATTACTTCAGCACGAAGTTTAATCCCCGTTTCACAGCCGTTTTTTCTCCTGTTGAGGAACAGAACATCAGGGTATCCTTCCAAAGCGGATATCGTTTTCCAAGTATCTTCGAAGCTTTTTCTAACGTGAACAGCGGTGGGGTGAAACGTATAGGCGGTTTAAAAATACTCTCTAACGGGGTGCTGGAAAATGGCTACCTTAAAAATTCGATAGATGCCTTCCAGGCTGCAGTCACCAATGATTTCAATGCCGGTTTATCTACCAGTGCCGCAATAGAAAAAAATAAGGGCCGTCTGGTTAAAAACTCCTATGATTATATTAAACCTGAACATATCAATTCATTTGAGATCGGGTACAAATCTTTGTTCCTTAACCGTAACCTGAAGCTTGATGCAGACTTTTATTACAACAAATACGAAAACTTTATTGCCCAGGTGGAGATGAGCGTGCCCAATACCAATGTTCCGGATTCTATCCCATACGCCCTGAATGACAAAGCCAAACAGAGCAGGTACAGGGTGTGGACGAACTCTCAGAGTACGGTGTATAACTACGGCGGAAGCTTTGGGCTATCTTACCGGGTCATGAGGAAATATACCCTTGGAGGGAATGTAACCTATTCCAAACTGGACCGTACTACTAATAATGATGGCCTGGAAGATGGTTTCAACACGCCTGAATGGATCTACAACCTGTCCTTTGGCGGAGAAAGGTTATACGGACGGCTGGGCTTTAATGTGTCTTATAAATACCAGAGCAGCTATTATTCACAGACTTTCCTGGTAAACGGAACAGTTAAAAGTTATGGAAATACGGATGCTCAGGTGAATTATGACCTTTTCAGGCACAAGCTGAATGTGAAGGTTGGCGGAGCAAATGTTTTCAATAAATATTACTATTCGTATCTTGGCGGGCCTTCTATCGGAGGGTTTTATTATACCACCTTTACTTATAGCATGTAAAATCATTCTGATTTAACTTTTTACCGGCATCGATTATATCCCGATATTAAATGGAATTTTAATAAATTAGGGCTATACTATTTTTGATGAACGTTGGAACCATAATTGTAGTATTATTGCCAACATACAGTGTAGAATTAGCTTAGATGAGTAAAGTATTTACAATTACTGAAGGCCTGGAAAACATGGGAGCATTGCGAACAGGTGGCCAGGGTTCAGTATATAAGGGGCGGCGTTTTGGCCCGATTATCACTGCAGTAAAACTGCTGCCTACACCGGTTCATATGGAAAACACTGAGGATAAGAACTTCAGGAGTTTTCAGAACGAAGTAGAAAAATTAAAGAAGGTAAATGAGGAGCCGAATCCGAATGTAGTCAAGATCCTGAATTCGGGCATCACTGAAAGCGGGTCTTTTCCTTTCATAGAGATGGAATATATTGACGGCCCTGACCTGGAGGAGCTGCTGAAGGAACCCCATGAGCGCATCTTTACGGTGAAGGAAGTGATCAAAGTGGCCGATCATCTGGCAAATGCCCTTGCGCATTGCCATAAAGTAACCGTAAAACACGGCGATATCAAAAGCAATAACGTAAAATTTAATATCCATACCGGGAATTATGTGCTGCTGGATTTTGGTCTTGCGGCCATGTCTGACGAGCAACGGAGAACCAGCATCAGGCATGCCGGTGCCATTGAATTTATGGCGCCCGAACAGAGTGAAGGACAAATGCTGTTTGAAACAGACGTTTATAGCTACGGAGTTATCCTGTATGAATTACTGGCAGGCCAGGTGCCTTTTCCCTTAACTGACAATGGGCAGAAGTCGCGCAATGAAGTACTTGTTGGCCACCTGGAATTAGCTGTGCCTGATATACTGGAATTGAGGCAGCAGAATTTGCCCGGGAACTGGTCTGAAGCAAAAAAGGCACATGAAATGCAGGTACCTGCCTGGCTGCTGAACGTGATTGGCAAATGTTTGGAAAAGTTGCCGCAGAACAGGTATGCTGATGGTATGAAATTACAGGAAGCAATCGTGAAAAACAGTGTCGCAGAGTCCGGAAATGCCGGTACGGCTGTCCGTCTGGCAGACGCTGCCGACACGTCCCTGCTACAGATGGAGAATGACAGGCTGCAAACGCTGCTCCGCAATTACCAGGATACAGCCGCGGGAAAGGTGGCAGATCCTACCGTGGTGGTGATCTCTAAACCTGTATTTTTTGTGCTGATCATGGGCGTGGTACTGATGGCCGCATTTCTAAGTTACTTTTTATTGTTCAGAAACACAGACCAGAAAGTCAGGAGGACATTACCCGACCGCGTGGTTGTTCCGGATACTTCGGGCAAGTCTGAACGCAAGGGATACAGCTGGGACAGGGATAAGGAGCGCGATACAACTGAAGCAGATACAACGGGAAGGGCTTACTATGAAGGAGAAACCAAACCGGTACAACTGAAGCCTGTTCCACAACCGGAACCTGATACTACGGTATTGAATCTGGATACAACAGTACATTTTTAGGTTTTTATAAACAGAAGTAAATGGCAGAAAAACCAACATTTTGGAAAAAGACAGGCCTGCAAGACCTGTTCCTTCCTTCAGAAAAAACGCAGAAGAAACAGATCGCTAAGGCTTTGACGCCCGATGAAGTGTATAAATACATACTCGACAAATTTAAGGAGTCCATCGCAGAGCTTTCTTTTGCAAACCGCATTGTTTTTTATCATGAATATATTATCTGCTTTAATGAAGACGACTATAAAGAGTTCCTTGCCCACAAGCAGGGTCTTTTCGGTATCATTGTTCATGAATCGGTAAACCAGTTCTATCAGCTGCTGGATGAATACCGCAAGGCAGGAAAAACGGTGGAGCCCTCGAGCTCCAGGTGGGTGTTCCGGCTGGTCTCTCATCCCGATTACGAAAGGGGAGATAAAGGCTTTATCGGAAAGCTTTTGCCGGGCACTAACCAGAAGACTGAAAACCTGAGAGTTACCTTTATTCCGCGGCAGACCGGCGTTGCCGAAACACTTGATGTGAACCAGGAAATATTAAACGGCTTTACATACTATAGTGAAGGTTATTATGAAATGCCTTATGCTCCGGAATCCGGCAACAGCAAACAGGCAGATCATACGCGGCAAAAAGGTTATGCGAGGCTGGAAACCATTATGCCTGATGAGAATTTCAGGGGTAAGAAACTGGAATACCTGATGAACAGCGAACAGATTGTCATCTCGGGTAAAGACGAAAGCAGGAAGGAACCTTCGGTGTTCATTATTCCGTCAGACTGGGTGAACACCCCGCATCTGAGCATACGTCACCAGGGCGAGGGCAAATTTCAACTGGCTTCTTTTGGTGAAAAAACGATCGTGAATGAAATTGAAGTCCCACGGAGTGAGGAGAATGCCCCGGAATGGGTTGATTTACCCTTCAACTCCAGGATACTGCTGAACGGAATTATTGGCATAAATATTTTTAAACCTTAAACGATGGTAAGTTATTTGTTTGGCATTACAGACACCGGTAAGGTGAGGGAGAATAATGAAGACGTATTCATTGCGCAGGAAATAATGGATGGCCGGTTCCTGATTGCAGGTGTAATTGACGGGGTAGGTGGTTATGAAGGAGGAGAGATTGCGGCAGCGCTGACCAAGGAATCAGTGCTCACTGAACTGACGGTGATCGGGCCTGATGTCCTCACCCAGCTCGAAATTGCATTTAACCTGGCCAATGAGGAGATCTATGCAAAGAAACTGGAAGATAAGCAACTGGCCAATATGGCCTGTGTGGCCACAGTTGCGGTGCTGGACAGGCAAAATAACCTTCTGCATTATATCCATGTAGGAGATACCAGGCTCTATCTCTTCAGGGACAATTCTTTGATCAAGCTTTCCAGCGATCAGTCGCCCGTTGGTTTCCTTGAAGACTCCGGGCGTATCACCGAGGAGGCCGCAATGCAGCATCCTAAACGGAATGTCATCAACCAGGCGCTCGGGCTGGGTACTCAGGACGAGATGGCCGAAAGTTATTTTGAAACCGGGTCCTCACCGTTTTTACCCGGAGACCTTATCCTGGTCTGCAGTGACGGCTTAACTGATATGGTCAATAAAGAGCTGATCACGGCGGCGCTCAGCACCTCTGCACCGTTAAAGGCGAAAGCAGAAAAGTTGGTTGCAGAAGCAAATCAGGCCGGCGGAAATGATAATATTACCATTGTGCTGGCTAAAAATGATAAGGTTCCTGTGGTTCATCCCATTTCAAGGCCTGTGGCAGATCTGTTTTCGCAGGGAACCCAGGAGGTTCCTGCTGTAAAGACAGAGGTTAAAGAAAATACACCTGTAACAGAAACCCCTCTGATAAAAGACACGGTGCCACCGGCCAGGGAAGAAATTAAGCCGGTTAACAGGCAAAGCAATCCCTATTTAACGCAGGCTGCCTCAGGTAACCTGGCTGAAAGTGCCAATGGTGTACCAAAGAGCAATAAAGGCCTGGTGATCCTGCTTTCGGTATTGTGCGTTTTGTTGTTAGCAAGTACCGCCTGGTTGTTCTTTACCAACCCTCCTGTAAAACTGAAGGGGTTGGGCACGCTTAACCCTGTACAGGCGGCTGGCCCGAACAGGCAGGAGAAAATGATCAGTGATACCTTGTCGAAGCTAAAGGGAGACACATTGACACTTTCCTCAGCGCTTTTTAAAGGCCCGGTACGTCTGAGCCGTGCTTTAACTATCAACCGTGATACATTGCTGATCAAAACCTCAGGAGACGTAATCTTTCAGCCTGACTCTGCCTATAAAGGGCCTGCGCTGGTGTTGTCTCCGGTATGTAAATATATAGTGATTGACGGACTGGTTCTGGAAAATTTCGAAACCGGGATCGTATCGTATAAAAATGTGCTGGATCTGAAGAATGTCCGCTTTAACAATTGTAAATACCCGCTGCAGGTATTATTTGAATTTCCTGACCATTCCTATGTCAATGGAAGGGTCTCTAAACGTGCTTTCCAGGCAGATTCGCTGGCAAAGAAATAATTATGGATAAACAACAAAAGCAGTCTGGCGGAAGGATGCAGGAGCGGATCAGTATTGTGCTCATTGCAGTGGTATTACTTACAGCTTTCTTCAGGCTTTCCGGAGTGCTGCAGGAACGGATGAAGGATGTGACTAAAGGCCTTGCAAACGGAACAGTAGTCAACCTGAATGCCCCCGATCCTGCAAATGCCCTTAAAGCGCTGCTGGCCACCGGTTATTATCTGGATGATCCTGCTGATATTGACCTGATCGGCTCAGTGATCGCCGACAGGCAAAAGGCTGAAACATTCAGCAATATAGGCGACCTGAATAAAAGAAAATTTAATGTTTCAGCCGATGAAGCGGCACAGCGGGGAGGTGTATCCTTTAAAAAAAGAGTAGCCGTGTCAAGAGCGCTGCTGGGCTTCAGCGGAGACGATGAAAAACGTTTCGGTCAGGAGCTCAGTTCCCCGCCGCCTATGCCTGCCGTGCAGGATCTTGGATCGGGAACAGGAGTGGTAAAAGGAAACGTTACACATGCCGGAGCGGAAGTAGCCGGAGTATTGCTGCGGCTCAGGACAGTTCTACCGGCTGACAGCATAGATGCAAAATCGTTTACAGCTTATGCCAGAACCGATGCGGATGGACACTATGAATTTACCGGGCTGCCGGAAGAGAAAGCCTATGAAGTTATCCCTTTAAAACCGGGTGCCGAGTTCGGACAGGTAAAAGGTGTACAACGTTTAAGCGGCCATAAAACACTCAACTTTTCTGAAAACATACACACTATCAGGCTGCTTTCCTCAAAAGATTTCAATCACCTTAAAAATGATGGTGCGCTGGTGGTACGCACACCAGAGGATTTTAACAGGTGGTACTGGCTGCTTGCGGGCAGTATACTGTTTTCTTTTCTGCTGCTGCACACCATATTGTCTTTGCGTTTTCCGGCTGCCGATCAGGTTATACTGCCCCTGTTAATGCTGCTGATAGGATTTTCCTTTCTCACATTGCTGAGTTTGCAGGACCCGGTACGTGACCGCTTCCTGGCAACAGGCTCTGTGTTGTTCCTATACCTGGGGGTGGCAGGCATTTGTGTACTGTTATCATTTAACCTGAAACGCTTTACTGCAGATTCAAAATTGTACAGGCTGTTCCTTTTTACAAGGCAACGTTCTGCAGCCAATGGCTGGCCATGGATCAGCCTTGCTATAGTCCTGCTTACGGTCATGCTCCTGTTTGGCGCGGGGCCTGAAGGAAGCGGCGTAAAGGTGAATTTGTTTGGTATTCAGCCCAGCGAGATAGTGAAGTACATTGTGGTACTCTTCCTGGCCGGTTTTTTTGCCTTGAATGAGCAGTTTATTGCTGCCTATTCCAGCTGGAAAAAACGCTGGTCATTCTTTTCCTTTGCACTTGGTGCCATCATATTTACGCTGCTGCTGTTTTTACTACTTGGCGATCTGGGGCCTGCAATAGTGATCTGTTTTACGTTTATCGTGCTTTTCTCTTTTTCAAGGGGTGATTTTATGGAGATGGCCGCGTTTGTGATCCTTTATATCATCGTGGCCTGGCTTATAGAGAACGTATGGCTGGATGCGCTGATCACCTTTAGTGTATTGTGCCTGTACCATGTGCTGAAGAAGAAATCATTCAGTGAGTCTGCCCTGATGGCGCTGCTGGTGATTACCGCCTTCCTGACGATTGATAAGATCCCTTACCTGGACAGGATAGTGCCCGGGCCGGTAGAAAGGCTGACAGACCGTAAGGCCATCTGGCAGGATGCCTGGGACAATGAGGTCTATGGCGGAGACCAGGTAGCAAACGGGCTCTGGGCAATAGCCAGTGGCGGTATTAGCGGACAGGGAACCGGCAAAGGTTTTGCAAAAACCATCCCTGAAGCCCATACAGATATGATCCTGCCTGCTATCGGAGAGGATTTTGGCTGGCTGGGAATTGCCTGTGTTTTTGTGCTGTTCCTGATCTATCTGCACCGTTCCATTCTGATCGGGAGGCAGACGGGCACACCTTTCCTGTTTTATATCTGTGCCGGGATCGGCATCTGTACGTTCATCCAGTTCCTGCTCATCGCCGGCGGCTCACTGGGTGCCTTGCCGCTGTCTGGCGTGTCGCTTCCTTTTGAAAGCTACGGAGGCTCTTCGCTGGTGATCAATTTTGTGGCTGCGGGTTTTCTGCTGTCGGCCTCGTCGCTGAAAGGAACGGAAGGACAAATGAAATATATCACTGCCCAGCAGGACAAAAACCTTGTGCCGGCTTTACTCGCGGCCTGCATAGCGGTGTTGTTACTGATGGTCAACGTATCCAGATATAGTTTTAAGAGTGCACAATGGGTAGTTAAACCTGCCCTGGTGGCCGATAGAGGCGGAAGCAGGATGTTCAGCTACAACCCCCGGATAGGAATTCTGATGAAAAAGCTAGAAGCCGGTACCGTTTATGACAGATCGGGCCTGATCCTGGCTACGAGTAACCCGCAGCTGATCAAAAAGCAACAGCAAAAGCTGAGGGATGCAGGCGTACCGGGCTACGATCTGGATTCTGCGAAACACAGGAGGCCATTGCGTTACTACCCTTTTGAAGAACAATTGTTCTTCTGGACGGGAGATGCAAACACAGGGGTTTTCAATGGAGGGATCAATGGCTATTTTGCAGAATATGAACATGCAGCAGAGCTGAGAGGTTTCAAAATGCCGCTGAGCAGCTATACACTGATTGCTTCCCGCTACCGGGAAGACCGTTTCCTGCCCCGGGGGCCGAAGGAAATGACCGTAGTGAAGCGGGATTTTTCAGCTTTATCCGGCCTGCTGATCTCCGGACTGGATACCGGTGAAATTGCCAGGTTTAAAAGAAGGAACAGGGATGTTAAACTAAGCGTTGATGCCAGCCTGCAAACACATTTGCAAGCTGCGCTCGCTGCAGATCCTGCTGTGCGGAATAACAGGGTTTCTGTAGTCGTGATGTCGTCCGCAACGGGTGATGTGCTCGCTTCTGCGGTATACCCTTTGCCGGCAGTAAAAAACTGGGAACAGCTCACGATGAGCACCACAGATCAGAATAAGCTGGCAGAATGGACCACCACTGCCGATCTTGGATTTACTGTAGCCACACAGCCCGGCTCTACCGCCAAGCTGCTTACGGCAATGGCAGCATTCAACAAACTGGGGCCTGCTGCCGCAAGGCAGACATACCTTGTGAAAGCCAATGAAAGGATCCGAAGCGGCGGCCCGGAACCTGACGAAACAGGTAACATCGACATGGAAAGGGCAATTGTAAAATCCAATAACGTGTATTTTATCAAACTGGCCAATGAACAGCATTTACAGGAACCAATGGGGGAACTGTACCTGAAGACAGGGATGTTCCTTCATGGTGCAGGCGGATATTATTATGGCAGGAAATCTCCTGATCAGGAACAGGAAGACCGCTGGTTTGCTTTATGGCACAGAACCGAGTTCACAAGCCCATATAACCCCAACAACATCTACAGGAACAGGGCAACGGGCATTTCCGGAATGGCATGGGGGCAGGGAGAGCTGATTGCTACCCCGGCATCTGTGGCACGCCTGGCTTCGGCAATTGCCAACCAGGGAAGGCTGGTGCCCAACCGTTACGTGCTGAAGCTGAATGACTCAACGGTAAACAGTAAAGAAGGGCAGGCCCTGGCCAAGGACCCCGCTTACGCAGCTTTGCTGAAACAATACATGATAGAACAGAGCGCGGGCAAAGCAGGGCTATTTGGCCTGTCCGTGGCAGGAAAAACGGGCACGCCTGAAAGAATGGTCAAAGGCAGGAAAGTGAATGATGGCTGGTACGTGTTTTTTGCACCAGATACCCATACTGCAGGATATACGGTAACGTGTATCCGCATAGAGGCTACCAAAGGCTCCTCTGATGCAGTAAAGCTGGCCGGGGAAGTGGTTATACCACTGCTTGTACAAAAAGGATATATAAAAAGTATAAACTGATAAGAGCTATGTTTGATTTTTTTAAAAAGAATAACAAATTGGATGCAAAGGGGATAAGGGACGCTGTGCTTCAGTTTATTAAAGAAGAACTGCAGCAGCTGGACGGTGGTGAGGGATCTTCCCTGGCTGCAATCGCTGTTGCTGTTGCTCCTGCTGAAGAGGAACGGTTTCTGTACGAGGCTGCCCTGTATAACGGGAATACGGAAAAGCTGCGGGAGGATATCCAGCGGATTGCCGATAATTTTGCACTGGACCTGCCCTCAAACTGGAAACTGACACTGGAATTTGCAGATGAACTGCCAGCCGGTATGATCCGCACAAATGAAATTAAAGTAGGCCTGAAGCTCATCATGTCAGCGCCCGAAGCTGCCGCAGCCGCTGCTGTAGTGCTGAATGCCACGATCAGGATACTGAAAGGCAAAGCCGAACAGGAAGAATATGTAGTGCAGGCCGGGGATAACAAACGTGTCAATATTGGGAGGGAGGCCCAGGTGCAGGCCAGGGACGGATCGTTCAGGATCAATCACATCGCTTTCCCTGAAGATCCTGCATACGACACCAATAAATACATCAGCAGGCAGCATGCCCATATTGAATGGGATGCCGCAGCTGCGGCATTTAAACTGTATGCAGATGACGGCGGAGTGCCCCCGGGAAACAAAACAAAGATCAGGACTGCGCAGGACGAATCTGTATATAAACTCAACTCAACCCAAATTGGCTATCCCCTAAAAAATACCGACCAGATAATTTTAGGCGATGTTGCTGTATTGGAGTTTACTATTAATTCATAATCAATCCATTGGTGTAAATTTATGCTCGCCTGGCGTTAAATACGTTTCTAATTATTTATGTTGGAGAATTAGCTCCTGATTTTTCTTAGTTTAGGTAGCGCATGCCGATTCTGAGATCATAAATATGACCATAAAAACGTTGTACCTGTTGCCCGTAGTTTTTCTCTTTGTCATTTCAAAAATCCATGCACAGGCCAAACACACCATCAGCGGGTATATCAGGGATGCACAGACAGGCGAGCAGCTGATCGGCGCAACGGTACGTGCAGAAGGGGAGCTCAGTTTCAGCACAGCCTCCAACGAATATGGGTTTTTCTCCCTTACCGCCCCGGCCGGTACCTATAAATTACTTGCAGGATCTGTGGGATACCTGATCAAATCCAGAAACGTTAACCTGAATAAAAATATTCCGCTGAGCATCACGCTGACTGCAGAGGATACCCATCTTTCTGAAGTGGTCATCTCCGCAAACGGCAAAGACGAACACGTGAAATCTGCAAAGATGGGTGTTGAAAGGCTAAGCATGAAGGAAATTGAGAAGGTGCCGGTTATTTTTGGTGAACGGGACCTCATCAAAGTGATACAGTTGCTGCCGGGAGTAAAATCTGCCGGGGAAGGAAGCAGCGGCTTTTTCGTCCGTGGTGGAGGGGCAGACCAGAACCTGGTCCTGCTGGATGAAGCAGTGGTGTATAATCCCTCGCATTTACTGGGTTTCTTCTCCACTTTCAACTCTGATGCTATTAAAGACGTTACCCTGTACAAGGGCAATATTCCGGCCCAGTATGGCGGCCGGTTATCTTCTGTCATGGACGTGAAGATGAATGACGGCAATAACCAGAAGATCAGCGTAAACGGTGGCATTGGTATCATTGCATCCCGGATTACGGTGGAAGGGCCGATAGTAAAAAATAAAGGGTCTTTTCTGTTGAGTGCCAGGCGTACCTATGCAGACCTGCTGCTGAAAGTAAGCAGTGACAGCGTTGCCAAAGAAAGTGCCCTGTATTTTTATGATGTGAACCTGAAGGCAAACTATCAGCTCACGGAATATGACAGGATCTATTTGTCCGGATACCTGGGCCAGGATAAACTGGGCTTAGGCGGGTTGTTCGGCCTGGACTGGGGCAATAAAACCGGTACCCTGAGATGGAACCACCAGTTCAGCCCCAAATTATTTGCAAATACCTCGGTGATCTATAGCGACTACCGCTATAACATAGACCTCTACAACACCGATAGCTTTGAGGCACATATCAACTCACAGATCAAAGACTGGACTATCAAAGAGGAGTTCAGCCTCTATCCGGATACCAAAAATACCTGGCGGATGGGACTGAATTCAGTTTACCATACCATCAGACCGGGAGAGTACAGCGGTGATCTCACGCTGGTCAACCAGCCCTATACGTACAGCTGGGAGAATGGGGCTTACATCAGCAATGAATGGAAAGCGTCCGACAGGCTTAAAATTGAATACGGGCTGCGCCTCAGCGCCTTCTCTGTGCTGGGTGGCGATAATAATTTTTATACGCTGAATGCGGAGGGGGCAATCACTGATACGCTGAACTATGCAAAAGGAAAGGTCGTCAAAACTTACTTTAACCTGGAACCCAGATTTTCTGCCGCTTACCAGCTTGGGGCAGCCTCCTCCCTGAAAGCCGCATATTCAAGAAATACACAGTCGCTACACCAGTTGTCAAGCTCGGCAACCAGCAGCCCTACGGATAAATGGGTAGCTACCAATAACATCATTGCACCTGAAATAGCTGACCTGGTTTCATTTGGCTATTTCAAAAACCTGAGGGACAACAAGTACGAATTCAGCGCGGAAACTTATTATAAGCGGATGCAGCATCAGGTAGATTATAAGGACGGGGCAAACATCAGGAGCAATGACCCGATAGAACCTCAATTGCTTTTTGGCAGGGGCAGGGCCTACGGACTGGAATTGCTGCTGCGCAAAAAAACCGGCCGGCTTACCGGATGGATTGGGTATACGTTGTCCCGTACAGAAAAGCAGATCGATGGTATCAACGGGGGCGATTGGTACAATGCAAGGCAGGACCGTACCCATGATATCTCCCTGGTGGGGATCTGTGAGCTCGACCACAAATGGTCCCTGTCTTCCACTTTTGTATATGCTACCGGGAACGCCGTATCCTTCCCAAGCGGCAAATATTATATTGATAACCAGGTAGTATTTTTGTATACCCGGCGCAACGCTTACCGCATGCCGGCGTACCACAGGCTGGACCTCAGTGCCACCTGCAAATTGAAGGAGCGCAAGAACTTTTCTTCAGAACTCACCTTTGGCGTGTACAACGCCTATGGCCGGGCAAATGCCTATGCAATTACTTTCAGGCAGAATGCTGAAAATCAATCGAAAACAGAAGCAGTTCAAACTTCTTTATTTAAATTCGTGCCATCGGTCACCTACAATTTTAAATTTTAACGCATGAAATGCAGCAATTTTGTTTACCTGGCCATCCTGCTGTTCTGCTGCAGTTCCTGTGAAAAGGTCATCGCCGTCCGGCTGGATTCATCCAGCCCGCAGATTGTCATTGAAGGGGAAATCACGGCGGCAAAAGGGCCATATGTGGTGAACGTATCAGAATCGAAGAACTTTGAGGAGGATAACAGTTTTCCCGGGCGTGACGATGCCGTAGTTTCCGTTAAAGACCTGACTTCCGGATTTACCGAAACGCTGAAAAACACCGGTTCCGGTAAATATCAAACTGCCGTTTTGCAGGGGACGGGCGGACATTCCTATCAGCTGACCGTGGTATTAAGCGGAAAAACTTACACAGCAATCTCTGCCATGCCTCAGAAAATCATCAGGCTTGACATGCTGTATGCTGCCGCATTTTCAATAGATGATGATGAGATTTTCATGGTGCCGGTATTCAGTGACCCGCCCGGCAAGGGCAATTATTACAGGCTGAGGCAGTGGCTGAACGGTACACTGATCAAGGGATCTTATGTACGAAGTGACGAAGCGTCGGATGGACGTGTGTTTGATGGTCAGCTCTATTACAGCACTGATGCCGCAGACGGTAACCCGTTGATTAAAAATGGGGATGTAATGACCGTAGAGCTACAGTGTGTAGACAAAGGAGTATACGACTATTTCAGAACGCTTGGCACCACTATTGCACAAGATGCAACTACACCATCCAATCCGCTTAGCAATATTTCAGGCGGTGCCATTGGTGTTTTTAATGCCTGCCGTTCGAGTAAATTAACCGTTACCGCAAGGTTTTAATACACATCAATCTACCAGAATATTACATCTCCAAATATGAAATCAGCCTGTATATCTATTATATCCGTGTTTTTGCTGGTCAGCTCCTGCACAAATGCACAGCGCCCGGGAAAATCCCCCTCAGATAAAGACGCCCCGAAAAAGGATTCTCCTGCAAAGCCCGCCGCGGCCAGGACCTTTGCCCCAAACCCCAGCCTTTTCAGGAATCATCTGGGGATCAACGCCTTTGAGTGGGACTTTTCAGATGATGACAACTCTGTTATTCCCACGGCCAGAAAGGCGGTAATGCGCTCTTTCGGCGGATTCAGGCATTATATGGACTGGGAAAAACTGGAATCTAACGAAGGACAGTATACCTTCAACCCTGTACACTCCGGGGGCTGGAATTATGACATGATCTATGAGTGGTGTAAATCAGAAGGCATAGAAATACTCGCCGATCTGAAAAGCTGCCCGGACTGGCTCCAAAATACTTACCCGGAGGACAAGCGGAATGCGGAAAACGTACCTGCTCCATATGGACTGGACAGAAGCAAACCGGCCTCCTACGTGAAACAGGCAAGAGTTGCATTCCAGTTTGCTGCCAGGTATGGCCATAATAAGGGCGTTCCGCATGGACTCATGTCTGTATATACCAAAACCCGCTGGCCTGATGATCCGCAGAACCGTATCAGGGTAGGGCTGGGTTACGTTAGTTATATTGAATGTGATAATGAACGTGATAAGACCTGGAAAGGCCCTCAGGCGCACCAGAGCCCTGAAGAATATGCCGCTAATATGTCGGCCTTTTACGACGGGCATATGGGTAGGCTGGGAAAAAATGCCGGTGTGAAAACTGCCGATCCTTCAATGAAAGTGGTGATGGGCGGCCTGTCTGACCCGGATGTGAAATATGTGATCAAAATGATCGAATGGTGTAAGAAAAACAGGGGGCTAAAAGCTGATGGATCTGTAAACCTTTGTTTTGACGTGATCAACTATCACGCATACAATAACGACTATCTGCCGGGCGGGGATGCTACCGTAGGAAAACCACCTGAACTATCCCAGGCGGGAAAGATTGCAGATGAATTTGTAGCCATGTCAGAGAAATATGCCCATGGTACCGAAGTATGGAACACTGAATCGGGTTATGACCTGAACCAGAAAAGCACACAAAGGGCTATCCCCATTGGCACCAAGCCGGCGCTGATCACACAGGCCGACTGGATGTTAAGATCTGCTCTTCTGTATGTAAGGCATGGGATAAAACGTACCTTCTTTTATATGCTGGACGACTTTGATGCCAAAAGCACAACGCAATATGCCTCCGCCGGATTTGCCGAAGGGCATAACAAACGCCCGGTTGCAGATTATTTTTTACAGGCTAAGAAGCTGATAGGCAACTTTTATTTTATGCAAAATCTGAATGCCGACCCTATTGTTGATGTTTATGGTTTGAATGACCGGAAAATATTTGTGATGTTTGTACCGGATGAGAAAAACAGGAAAGCAGTGTACAATCTGAACCTGGGCGATGCCTCTTCGGCGAAAGTGTATACACTGGTTCCGGGAGCCAGCAGCATGAGCTCAAAAATTGTTGCAGCCCCGAAGGGGATTTTAAATATAACGCTCACAGAAACACCTGTTTTTGTAGAGGCTGTCAAAGGCCACTAAGAGGGAGAGTGTAGAAAAACTAAATCATAATAAGGCGAAGAAAATAAATGGATAAGGCAGAAGTTGAATACGTATTGATCACAGTGAAGTCGGGAACGGAAGAAGCCCTGAACATTAAAATTTATAAAAACGGGATTCTGGCACGCAGGGGTTGCGGAGGTTTACCCGGCGTAAGTATTTCAGGAATGAGCTTCACAGGCAGTTCGCACTATTTTGATCAGCTCATGAACAGTGTATCCCAGCAGATCCTTGACCAGAATATAAACCATGAGGAACAGATCAAAACCGGCTCTCTTGAATATCTGGTCGCCTTTTATGGCCTAAGCAGCAATGGAGATCAGGGAGAACGCGCAGAATGGACACGCTCTACCGGGCTGCGGTTTTTTATGGACGAAGGAACAAGTTTCAGGCATAACTTACTGGGCTTTGCGGATGGCTTTGCAATTGAGGCCATGAAGCTGACAAACGCCTGGTACTTTGACGTAGTGATGCTGGCATTGGAGAATATGCGCTCAGATGCACTTCCAGAACAAACCCTGGTGAATGCACCTAAAACCGAAGCCGCGCTCAATAAGGATTTTCAAAGTTATTTTGAACAGATCAGCAAAAAAGAGCTTCCTGAATTTATAAAGGATAAAACTTATGCAGACCAGGCCGGCCAGCCTCATTTTATAGAACTGGACATCCAGGGACAGTCTATCACGTATAAGTTTGGCGTAAAAACCGCGTAGGCAGGTTAGACTGCCGGATCACCTCAATTTTTAGTAAAGCTGAGTAAAGAACCATTGCGAAGGCAGGCTGATCAACTGAACAGGTTTAAGAGGTCATTCCTGCTGAGTGATTTCAACAGTGATCCGTCGGTCTGAATGAGATCGCTCACCAGTTCTTTTTTGGTTTCCTGCAGTTTCATGATCTTTTCCTCGATCGTATCCGGACAGATGAGCCTCACGGCCACTACATTCTTTTTCTGGCCTATGCGGTAACAGCGGTCTATCGCCTGGTTTTCGGCCGCAGGATTCCACCATGGATCTACGAGGTACACATAGTCTGCCTCTGTGAGGTTCAGTCCGGTTCCGCCGGCTTTCAGGCTGATCAGGAAAACGCGGACCCCTTCATTCCCCTGGAAGTTCTCTACTTTGCCCGCCCTGTTCCGGGTTTGCCCGGTAAGGTATTCAAAGGAGATGTTCCTTGTCTTCAGTTCTTTTCTGATGAGGTCAAGCATTGACACAAACTGCGAAAACACCAGTATCTTATGCTGCGGGGCATGGCTCTCAATTTCTTCCATCAGCGTATCAATCTTGGAGGACGCCAGGCCATGAAGCAGATTATCGCCCAGCAGTGATGGCGAGTTACAGATCTGTCTCAGCTGGGTAAGCCCTTTCAGTACATGCAGGGAATGTTTGGGCAGGTCTTCTTCCTTTTTGCCCATCAGGAAATCTATATACTCATTTTTGCAGGCGTCATATGCATTTTTCTGTTCGGCCCCCATTTCGCAGTAGATCACCATTTCCGTTTTATCGGGAAGTTCAGCTGCAACTTCTTTTTTTGTCCGCCTCAGGATAAAGGGACTTACTTTTTTCTTCAGCGCTACAGCCCTGGTATTGTCTTTGAACTTGTCTATCGGGGTAGAGTAATGGTCCCTGAAGAACTGCTTGCTGCCCAACAAACCCGGGCAGGCAAAGGAAAGCTGACCATAGAGGTCGAAGGTGTTGTTTTCAACGGGAGTGCCCGTCATCGTAATCTTATTGCGGCTCTGTAAAAGCCTTACAGCATGGTAACGCAGGGATTCCGGGTTTTTAATGGTCTGCGATTCATCAAGGAAGATATAATTGAAGAAATACCTCTTCAACCAGCCAATATCATATAAAAGCGTTCCGTAGGAGGTAAGCACCACTTCATAATTGTCAAATTCACTGCTATCCTTTATCCGGTCTGCCCCATAGATGGTATGCACTTTAAGGTCAGGCGCAAACTTTGCGATCTCTGCCTGCCAGTTAAATATCAGCGTGGTGGGTACCACCACGAGGTTGGTATTCTGGTGTCCTTTTTTTCGCTGTGACAGGATGAAAGCAATCACCTGTATGGTCTTGCCCAGGCCCATATCATCAGCGAGGCAGCCCCCAAAGCCAAATTCATCAAGGAAATTCAGCCAGTTGAGCCCTTCTTTCTGGTAATCGCGCAGCTCTGCGTTCAGTTCCGGTGGTACCTCTAAATTTTCAATACGCCTGAAATTCCTGATCTTCTTTTTATAGGCCGATAGTTCCAGCCTTACTTCTGCTGAAAGGACATCCTTGTCATACAATTCTGTAATACTTGAAAAGTTTGTTTTAGGTGTGCGCAGGGTATCTTCCACGATCTCCCCGGCGGTAAACCAGGCGGTAAACTTATCTATCCATTCTTTCGGCAGGATTCCCATTGTGCCATCACCGAGCTGGATAAACCTGTTCTTGTTCCTGATAGACCGGTGTAAATGTTTGAGGGACACTTTCTGGCTTCCGAATTTTACTTCAAAGGCCGTATCAAACCAATTCAGACCGCTGTTTACCGCAATGGATATTTTGGCCTGGTTGGGATTGATGTTGTTCCCTTTCAGGTCATTAAAGCCCAATACCGTAACTCCCATTTCCTGCCATTCCTCAAATACAGATAAGAACCAGCCTTCATCAAGAAAGCGTTTTTTATGCAGGTACAGTGCCTCTCCATCCAGCTGTTCTTCAAAATGGGGGTGCTGGCGGCTGAGGGCGGTGATGAACCTGAGTTCGTCATCCTGGTCGCGCGCTACTGAAAACACGTTGCCAGACTGATCTGTGGCATAGATCTGTTTGCGTGACAATACCGGAACTTCTACCTTTCCGTATTTCATTACCGGGGTGATCAGGACGTAATGTTCTGAGTCCGACAGGTAAATGATCTTTTCCGTGGAATGGTCAAAGTCATTGTCCCTTATTTGCTCTTCTGTGGCGGGCTTCAGGTAAGCATAGGTCACGTGTATCCTGTTTTCCAGCTTTGAAAGAATATCATCCCGGAAGGCACTGAATTTTGATTCGTGAATAACCAAGTGATTGTTGTTCTGTCTGAAGAACTCAATCACCTTTAAAAAACCTGCATCATCGATCAGGTGCATTACACTGTTATAGAGCACAAAATATTTGTACTTTATGTTCAGCATTTTCAGGTCATAGGCCTTATTGTCTAAAACCGCTTCCCCCGTTATGGTGTAAAAGTCCTTTTTTAAAGAGACAAACAGGTTAATTTCTATTTTCTGGTGTTTTATCCTGACAGGAACAATGGAGCTCACGGTAATATTCTGGGAGATCTTTGCATCGTGATAAAAGACATCCAGCTGCAGCGGGTTTTTGATCAGGGCCTTCAGGCCTTCTATTTCAATTTCAGGTTTCTCAGCTTCATAGTTTTGCTGGAACTTCGAGATGGCTGTATAAAACTTAAGCTCATCTATGTTTTCCGTAGCCCAGAGGTAATCCATTGCATTCAGTTGCGTAAGGGGATTCTTGGGTTTACCGCTGCTGCTGAGGGTGCAAGCCAAAAGATCAGCCTGGAAATGGGAATAATAACGATGCTGCTTCAATACCAGTATCTTGCCTTGACTGTCTTCGGCATGTGCCGGATAAGGAAGCCGGTTTTTGGGCAGTAAGAGTTCCTGTAACGCGGTGTTTTTTTCTTTGGTAACCGGTAGAAGGTCTTTAATTAAAGAGACGATTTCGTATTTTTGATGGTCATATTCCAGTCCAAAGAAATCTTCCAGTCTGGGTTCGTTCTCCAATCCGTAGGCTGCTGCAAATGCTTTCATTTTTTCGAGCCTCAACTGCCGGTCAAAGAAAATACGGATCTCCTGGCGGTCCATTAGATTGAACAACACGCGGGCCTGGTGTTCACACAGTTTGTTTTTATCGGCAGCACAACGGCAGGATAACATCAGATCGCCATTGTTTTGCCGCAGGCTCACCTGCGGGAACCTGATCTGGCTGTCGGGGTCAGTGAAGGACGCAAAGTCTACAGTTATATGTGCCGGTTGCAGTTCGAAATAACCTTTTACGCCCGGATCAACAGGGCCTGCACTGTGTTTGAGTATAAATACCGGGCTCAGTTCAGTCATTTTAAAATCGCCCAGTACAAAGGTATCAGGCGTATTTTTTGCAGATTCAAATAAGTTGGGCGTATATGACATGGCTTGGCATCTAAGATAAGCCTTTCTGCTGAATGCCTGAAATCAGGGGGAATTAAAATGTTAAAATAAATTCTACTATTTCAGTAGACATTATTATATTTGCTGGCAGACGGGAATTTTAACCCTCTGAATAGTCATGTGGCCGAGTGGTTAGGTATGGGTCTGCAAAACCTTTAACGGCGGTTCGATTCCGCCCATGACGTCAGTTGTCATTTGATAATGACAAACCGGTATTAGATTTTGGTTAGATCTAAGTTTTGTTTTGTTGATCCCCCGGCCGGATGGTTTGGGGGATTTGTTCTAAAAGGCTGAATTTGCACGATAACCTCTCATTCGTGTAGGTAAATGACTGGTTGGTGTAATATTATTTATGGAATGATATAACTTTTCTAAGTTTACAGGTAAGCTAGGTTTAACAAGTTTAATCATTTGGCACTTGTACATAAATGGCGTTCTCAAAAATTGGTGTGTTTGATATACTGGAGGGGAATAAGTTCCCCTTCAGCTATATGTTTCAGGATTCCTTTTCTAACCAGATAATATCAGTTATTGCCCGATCCCGTATATTGCATCTAATGACAGGTCAAAGATGAAAAATATACTTAAATGTGTGATCATTGACGATGAGCAGCACGCGATTGATCTTTTAACAGATTACATCGCTGAACTGCCCTCGCTTTCTCTCTTTAAAACCTTTAGAAACCCACTTCTCGCGCTGGATGGGATTACCCCCGAAGATGAGATTGATATCATTCTCCTGGATATCAACATGCCCGGCATATCCGGTTTGGAACTCGCAAAATCATTACGTAATAAAGCTAAAAAACTGGTATTCACCACTGCGCATGCGCAATATGCACTGGATGCCTTTGATGTAAGGGCTGATCATTACCTGCTCAAGCCCATCAGGCTCAGTAAGTTTGTGAGTTTAATGGCAGACATTACAGACGATCTGGCCATAGCTGTAAAACATAAAACGGACACCGATACCGGCAAAACCAGTTTCTTTTTTATCAAAGGGGATGAAAAAAGCAAGTTCATCCGCATTGATACCGATGATATTGTCCTTGTAGAAGGGCTGAAGAACTACATCATTATCTATACAAAAGAGGAGAAGTTCACTACCTATCTGACCATGACAGAAGTAGAAAAGGCACTGCAAGCCGACGGGCAGTTTATGAGAGTCCACAAATCTTTTATTGTTAAAGTGGAAGAGATCAGAAAGGTGCTGGGGAATACGATCCTGCTGAAGAACGAAAAGCAGATCATGCTTGGCGTCTCTTACAAGGAAAGGTTTAATGCATATTTAAAAGAGAATACCCTGAAGACAGGGCGTAAATAACTTTGGAACGTTTACTGAATCAATTCGCGAAATTTATTAACCGGTACAGGATCCATATTTTGTCATGGAGCATCTACATCTTTTACGAGGTGTTCATGGTGGAGCTGATCAGCGGTACAAGGGGCTCCCTGAGTACATATGTGGTTCATTATATGTTTAACATTGCCCTTTTCTATATACATGCACATGTGGTGCTGCCAGAAGTCTTTAAAATGCCGCGTCAGGCCTTCTGGCGTCTGCCGGCGGGTGTGGCAGGGGAGGTGGTCCTTTATTTCCTTACGCTCTACGCGGTAGATTATCTGCTGTTAAAGTATTTTCACCTCATGGTGGAGGTCACCCTCACACTAAATAAGCTTTTCTTTGTGAAGATCATCTACCGATCCTTCTATTTTATCGGATTTTCTACAGGTTACTATTTCCTGATCACCTTCATTAAAGAAAGAATACTGAATGAAAAACTCGAAAAGCAAAAGCTGAATGATATCATCGACCAGCAAAAGGTCAAAAATGAACTCAATACGGCGGTAAACGCCTATCTGAAGGCGCAGATCAATCCTCATTTTTTATTCAATACCCTGAACTATATCTATAACAATATCCGGAAAACCGCTCCCAAAGCGGCAGAGGCTATCATCACGCTTTCTGATATGATGCGTTTCGCAATTAAATCTGAAAACCCGGAAGGACTGGTACAGCTTTCTGATGAAATTGAGCAACTCGAAAACCTGATCGTGCTGCACCAGCTGCGGCAGGAAGATGCCCTATATCTCCATCTTGATTATCCGGCAGGCGGCTGCGAGCTGAGTTTCATCCCCCTGGTTTTACTCACCCTGGCTGAAAATATGTTTAAACACGGCAATCTGAGCAAAGCTTCCTGCCCTGCCCGGATCGCCATTAAGGTAAATGAGACCGGTCTTGAAATCGCCACTTCCAACCTCATCAACGAGGTAAGGGGCGGCGTGAACACACACCTTGGCCTTGAAAACGTCAGACAGCGGCTTTTTCACACTTACGGAGAAAGGGCCGGCATACATTACGGCGCTGATACAGAAAATTATTTCCATGTAAAGGTTTCAATGCATTACGATTGCCGGTAATCTGAACTTTTGTAGCAAATAATTGCCAGTAAATCCCCGCATCTGCAATGTTTATGTCTGATTTTGACTACACAATTGCTTAAAACGTTTTATTGTTAACATGTATAGATGTATTATAATTTCGATTCTAACTTTTGTTGAGGTTTTTGGCATTTTGTTTATACACGGTCATGTTTTGGTATGTGATTTGTAAATATTCTGGTATCTAACTTGAAAAATAAAATTATGAGCACAAACGATTTTAACTACCAGCTTTACAGTTACAAAGACTCTTTACATTCCTTCGCCATATCGTTTACAAGGGATGTTGAAGATGCAAATGACCTGGTTCAGGACACCATGTTGAAAGCCATTAATTATTCCAACCACTTCAAAGAAGGGACGAATTTTAAGGCCTGGCTTTACACCATTATGAAGAATACCTTCATTAACAATTACCGCCGGGCCACAAAAACAAATTCTATCATGACTGTGACTGATGAGATCACATCAGACAAGCTGCACTACAGTGCCAGCGTAAATGATAGTGATGGTAAATTTGTGATGGAAGATATCTATAAGGCCCTTTCAAAACTTCAGCCTGAATATTATGTTCCTTTTCTAAAATATTTTGAAGGCTTCAAGTATTATGAAATTGCAGAGCAACTGGATATCCCTATAGGAACTGTTAAAACAAGGATACACGTAGCAAGGCAACTGCTTAAAAAAAGTTTAAAGATGCATTATCAGAACTTTTTACCCAAAGTAGCGTAGCCTACGCCCAATAAATAATCAGAAGATGATCAGTGCTGGTTTTTTTGTTTAATTTGATTACCATTGTGTACTCATTTTAGAATTCAACTATGCCACTATCAATGAACATTACAAGACTGGATGCACATCATAAATTGTTTATCTCTCTTGTTGCAGCACTGATCATCTTTTTTGTAACCCATAGTAGATTCTCCATCGCAACCAGCCTGGTCCTTACATGGATCACCTTCGCAATCACCATGATGGGGCTGTATCTGTCAACCATTTTTACCGTTCATCCGCTGGAGATGAAAAAAATTGCCAAGGTTCAGGACAGCAACCGCACCATTATCTTTTTCTTTGTACTTGCCGCGGCAGTAGCCAGCCTTTTTGTAGTCGTGCTTTTGTTGAGCTCAGCGGAGCAGATGAAAGGAACAGAGCTTTCCCTGCATGTATTTCTTTCTGTAACGGCCGTTGTTTGTTCATGGGCGCTGGTACATACGGTATTCGTTTTCCGTTATGCCCACCTGTTTTATGAAAATGCGCGTAAAGGAACCTCATCTTCAAAATACGTGGAAGGATTGGAGTTTCCGGAAGAAAAGGAACCCGATTATCTTGACTTTACTTATTTTGCTTTTGTGATAGGGATGACGTTCCAGGTTTCTGATGTGGAGATCAGCTCCAAACGCATCCGTCGCCTTGCGCTGATGCATAGCCTGGTTTCTTTTGCTTTTAACACAGTTATTGTTGCACTGAGCATCAACATTATCTCAGGGCTGATTTCAAAATAATGTTTACCCGGTTCTGCAAAGGCCCTACCGGGAAGCGAACAATTCGATCAGCAGCAAAACAGCATCTTCGCTGAGTGCTTCAAATTCCAGCTTGTCAATATCGTGAATTTCCAGTCCGTCCCGCAGTTGCAGCAGCCGGTGTTCTACTTCAAAGGCGCCTGCAATCACAAAACAAAATAAGCTGCTATCCCTGTTTCTCAATGGGTACAGGCCTTCGTTTCTGCCGCTAAACCTGCCTATGCTGATCGAAAACGCTGAGGAAGGATTGCTCATCCGTATCAGCTCATTACCGTTGGCATCCAGGTCAAACTGGTACAATGCGGAAGCGGCAGGGGTTTCTTCCGCCTCAATGCAGAGCTGCAGATAATTGATGGTATTGTAGGGAAAAGGGTTGGAGAGGGTCACGGCGGCGTTTGCAGGAACATAAAGCACCTTTAACTCCCCGATAGTTAAATTGTGCTTCCCTGTTTCAGTACCGGTGATATGAAGATCTCCGGTAATGGGCAACAAGATCATATAACAGGCTCGCAGGACTGGGATGGTTACCGATCCTGCACCCGCAAGTTCCTCATCATTCAGTACAAAGAGCGGCCACAAATCAGATGTGCGTGTGTGTTCATGAGCCCCGTAGCTCAATGTACTGAAGGACCGGTGCACGCCGGACTGCCGAAGCAGGCGCTGGTCAGAGAGGAATATTTTTGCAGGTGATTGCCTGATCATGGGATAACGTTTAGAGAATGTATGGAAAGGAAGGGAACAACCTGCACAAGATCTGTCAGCGCGGGTTTGCCGGCATTTTTTTCTGATATCAGCAGGTAGTTGCCAATCGTATCATGCCAGATGAGGGGTTCAGAATAAAAGCTGATAGCCACCTGGTGCGCAGTTCTTTGACGGATATCAGAATTGATAATTTCAAAGTGGAAGCTCTTAAAATTCAGAAATTTGTTGCCAAGTATATTGTGGATGTCTGGTACCCTTTCATTTAGCTGCTGTAAATACTCAACGCAGGCGGCACTCACAAGAAAATGCAGGCGCTCTGCACCCGGTACCTGCTGTATCAATTGCGAGAAGGTACTGTACTTCTTTTCCTGGTTATAGTACTGGGCCTGCATCAGGAACTCCGTGTAGGTATCATTGAAGACCAGCTGTTCCCATATGCCTGTAGCATGTACATCAATGATCTTGCGGTAGCAAAGCTGAATGATCCGGTTAGCCATCTGTTTGTTATGCTGGTACGCTGATATTGATAGCCAGTGCAAATCCTGCAGTAACGCTTCCTGTAACGGTTGCTATTTCTATACCGGCAGTATCATCACTGAACACATTGTCCTTTGCGTTATAGGTATATCCTGTCATTCCCTTGGAATAGCCGTTCACGGCAAGTACAGCACTCCCGGTAACCTCGGGGAAGGCAATTTGGGTAACCTTCAGGGATGTTCCGGCTGCGTTATACACATGGACATGGATATGGGTTGCCCTGCCGGAATACCATCCTGGGAAAATAGAGGTAAACGTTACCAGTCCGCCGGAGTCTGTGGTTTGCCGTCCCCTTAAAAAATGGAGCGACTGATAGTTGGTCGTCTGCATACCGCTTCCGCCGTATTCAGAATAATTACCTTCCGCATCACAATGCCATATGTCTACAATCGCACCCGGCAATGCCGAACAGCTGTTATTGCTGTTGTTAATGGTCAGTTTGATACTCAGCGCATATCCTGTCCGCCCGTTGGTAATATCAGATCTTACATAAGATGCTGGTGCTTTTGTAGGGAATGGCCCTTCTGTTTCCGTAGGGGCTAAATTACATCCGGTAGCTGCACCCGAGGCTCCTGTGCCTGCTGTTCCCGAGGATGCTGCAGCGTCTGTCACTCCTTCACTTTTTGAACAGGCATCAATAATGATCGGCGCAGAGAAGGCACTGATCATCAAACTTCTTAAAAACTTCTTTCTTTCCATACTTTACCGGGCTGATTGTAGGGTAAATGTAGCCGGCCCGGGTGGTCTGCCCATAAATGTATCGGTCAATAGTGAAATTCTACCGATAAAGCCCATACTGATCTCCGGCCGGTGTTTTTTGAATTAGAGAAAACCATTTATCTGTAGTCGTGTTAGATTGTAGAAAAACTAAAAATCTGTCCTATGATCCCTATTAAAAATTTAGCACTGATGGGCTGTGTTCTACTTTCTGTAGCAGCCTGCAACCAATCCCGTACCGACAAAACTGAAGGCACTACCACGCTTTCTGCAGATACCTCTATCACCACTGAATCAAAAGGAGAGGTGAAAAACGATTCCTCCAGTCTGCAACCTGCTGAAACTGCTTTCATTCAACAGGCAGCCGTTGGCGGACTGATGGAAGTGGAGATGGGAAACCTGACTACCCAGAAAACCAAAAGTGATAAAGTACTGAATTTTGCAAAACGGATGATCAAAGACCATACTGCAGCAAATACCGAGCTTCAGCAGATTGCGCAGAGCCTTGGCGTGAAAGTACCTGAAGCCCTTCCTTCGTCAGAACAGAGCCACCTGGCTGCCATGCGCCAGTCGCAGGCCAATGAGTACGATCAGAGTTATATGGATATGATGGTTCAGGACCATGCCAAAACAATAGACCTGTTTAATGGCGCCAGCAGGTTTAAAAACGACAAGCTGCGTTCATTTGCTTTGAAAACACTTCCGGTATTGCAGGAGCACAATAAAATGGCGATAGGTATTGACTCAGTGATTAAAGTTAAAAAACCAGATAACCGGGGAGATGACCTGCCGAATGTTGATAAAAAACATAAGAACTAATAACCATTTCTAAATGATAAACATGGAAAATCAACAATTATCAGCCAATCCCCATGATAAATACCCTGTTCCTCCTTTTCCGAAACAGGAGCAGAACCCGCCGGGAACTGAGAGTCAGATGCATCCGGTTGCCGATCATGGTGAACAATCTTATAAAGGTTCAGGGAAACTGGAAGGAAAGAAAGCCGTAATTACCGGCGGTGATTCAGGAATAGGCCGTGCAGTGGCTATTGCCTTTGCCCGCGAAGGTGCCGACGTACTGATCAGCTATCTTGATGACGTAGAAGATAAGGATGCTGAAGATACGGCCGAACTGGTAAAACAGGCGGGCAGAAAAGCCGTCCTGGTAAAAGGAGACCTGAAAAGTGAAGCACATTGCAAGGAAGTAATTGCAAAGGCTGTGGCAGAATTCGGTCAGATAGATATCCTGGTGAACAATGCCGCATTCCAGATGGCCAGAAAAACACTGCAGGACATTCCTGCTGATGAATGGGAACGAACATTTGATACAAATATCACCCCGATGTTTTATCTCTGCAAGGCAGCTGAGCCGCATATGAAACCTGGCAGCAGTATCATCAATACCACTTCGGTAAATGCATATTCACCAAGTTTCCAGCTGCTTCCTTATGCAGCTACAAAAGGTGCCATACAAAACTTTACCGCTAATTTAAGCCAGATCCTGCTGGGGAATAAAAAAGGGATCAGGGTGAATGCTGTAGCGCCGGGACCCATCTGGACTCCCTTAATCCCCTCAACAATGCCGGAACCAGAAAATTTTGGTTCGGACACACCTATGGGCAGACCCGGGCAGCCTGTTGAAGTTGCGCCTGCCTATGTTTTTCTGGCTTCAGATGAAGCAAGTTACATTGCGGGAGCCACAATTCCCGTTACCGGCGGAAGAATTACAATATAAGTTTGTTTAATGTGAATGGAATCGCTGAAAAAATGATTTTTCAGCGATTTTTTTGTGTTTATTTATTTAATTAGCAACGAAATTTTTATAATGACCAGTTTGTTAATAATTATTTAACATTAATGGCTTGTGCGGTATTAAAAAGCTTGTTTTTAGGAAGCTATTGTTGTATAAAATATGCTCTATTTATTAAAAAATCGATTTTTCACATTAAAAAGGCATTAAAAATTATACTTATTCAATTAACACATTGTTAATACTGACTTAATGCACGACATTTACTTTAGTGCCGTTTTCAATAAAGGAAACGGAGTCATTAAAGACGAATGAAAAAAAATCTACTTTTAATTTTATTGCTAATTACAACGGTATTAACAGGTAATGCTGTTTTTGCCCAGGGCGTTACCACGGCCTCCATCAATGGAGTGGTGACAGACGGTAAAGCCCCGATTCCCGGAGCTACAATTGTACTTACTCACGTTCCTACCGGAACGGTTTATTCTGCAATTACCCGCGCAAACGGACGTTACAATTTGATCAACGTAAAAGTTGGCGGGCCGTATTCATTAAAGATCACTTATGTTGGGTTCAATCCTTTCGTACGTGATAATTTTTCGCTGTCCATAGGCCAGGATGAGGCTATCAATGCCAAACTGGAAGACGGAGCTACAGACCTGAGACAGGTAAATGTAGTAGGCACACAGGGTAAAGTGATCAACTCTTCCCGTACAGGCGCAAGGGAAACCATCACACGTGCCCAGATCGATGCCCTGCCTACAATCAACCGGTCGCTGTCAGATTTCACTAAACTGACACCATCCGCAAGTTCAACAAGCCCTTTAAGTTTTGGCGGAAGAAGCAGCACATTTAACAACATTACTGTTGACGGTGCATTGTTCAATAACTCATTTGGTCTGTCAGGCACACTGGGAGGACAGGCAAGTTCACAGCCAATCTCTCTGGATGCGATTGACCAGATCCAGGTAGATCTTGCTCCTTATGACGTCCGCCAGGGATTTTTTACCGGTGCAGGAGTAAACACGGTGATCAAATCGGGTACGAATGAGATCAAGGGTTCTGCTTATTACTATGGTCGCGGTACTGGTTTAACCGGGTATAAGGCCGGAACGACAGATGTTACCAAAGTTCCATTTGATTACAATTCAAGAGGTTTAAGTATTGGCGGTCCTATCATCAAAAACAAACTATTTTTCTTTGTGTCCGGTGAGCAGGAGCGGATCAGTAACCCAGGTACTACTTTTGTAGCTGCCAGGGATGGTGTAAGTGGAGCAACAGTTTCACAGGCGCAGTCATCAGTACTGGACGCAATTGCAAATACACTGAAAACAAAATATGGTTACGATCCGGGACCATATGAAAATTATGCTTACAAAACTCAAAGTGACAAGATCACCGTTAAGTTAGACTGGAACATCAATAAAAACAATACTTTAAGTGCTAAGTACTTCTATCTGAAGTCATTTAAAGATCAGCCTGCAAGTAATTCGGGAATCACCAATAATAGGGTAGGTTACGGAACAACACGCGCGCCGGGAGTAAATACCCTGCCTTTCTATGGTTCTGGTTACACGATCAATAATAACTTCAACATCGGGATGTTAGAGTTAAACAGCAAGATCAGTAATACAATCTCCAACAAACTGACAGTTGGTTATTCTGCACTGCGTGATTACCGTTCGTCATTGTCCAACAGCAATGTTCCAATGGTGGATATAGGTAACGGTACGTCAGATGTGAACGGCACAGTGCTTACAGCTGCCAACCAAACAATGACCAGCTTTGGTTATGAGTTATATACCGCTGGTAACTTACTGTCATCAAATATTGGACAGCTATCTGATGACTTAACAGTTTTTGCAGGTAAACATGAGTTTACGTTTGGTACAAGTAACCAGTCGCAAAGTTTTACGAACGGTTTTGCACCAGACTATAACGGTTTATATACCTATAATTCTGCTTCTGATTTTATCAACGGACTGCCTGCTGCTGCTTATACATACCGTAACTCAGCCAAAGGTGGCGACTTACCGTTGGCGAAGATCAAATCTTATAACTTCAGTTTATACGCACAGGATAAATACCGTGCAACAGATAATCTGGTCATAACATATGGTTTAAGAGCTGATTATAATTATTATCCAACTGATCTTGAAGCCAATCCAAATGCTGCAGCGTTAACCTTTCAGGGAGGAACCCACGTAGACGTTTCGAAGCTGCCTAAAAGCAAAATACAATTGTCACCACGTGCTGGTTTCAACTGGGATGTCAATGGCGATCATAGTACCCAAATCCGTGGAGGATCGGGTTTGTTCTCAGGATTGACACCTTTTGTGTGGATTTCCAACCAGGCGTCAAACGGAGGTACGTTGTTTAGTTCTGGTACTGTTACTAAAGCAGCAACTCCCAATGATCCGCGTTTAGTTTACAATCCGAATGTAGATGCCAACCGCCCTACAGGTGCTGTTGCGGCCAATACATCATATGAACTGGATGTTACCGATCCTAACCTGAAATTACCAAAGATATGGAGAACAAACATTGCTATTGATCAGCAACTGCCATTCGGTATCATTGGTACCATCGAGGGTGCATATACTAAAGATATCAACGCAATTTATACTAAGAATTTAGTGATCTCTGATGCAACTACCACCTTACCGGGAGTTGAAGGCCAGATTCGTTATACCAGCGCAAATACTACAATCAACAGTTCTCCGGTCAGCGCTACAAATCCAACAATTACCGGTTTATACTATATGACCAATACCAATAAAGGTTATTCATACTTTGTTACCGGTCAGTTACAGAAAAATTTCCTTGGCGGTTTTTATGCCAACGTTGCCTATACACACACTGTATCAAAAGATGTCAATGATGGCGGTTCTACTGCCGGAACAATCTGGAGTTCCAGGACTGTATCAGGAGATCCAAATGGAAATAACCTGTCTAACAGTTCATATGTAATGCCTAACCGCTTTATTGCTTCACTTGCATACAGAAAAGAATATGCAAAGAATTACGCAACCTCTATTGGACTATTCTTTGAATCCGCTAATAACGGTGCTGTATCTTATATTACAAGTGGTGATCCAAACGGTGACGGTGCTACCAACGATTTGATGTATATTCCTAAAAATCAGGGTGACATCATCCTCGTGCCTGATTTCGTTGCGTCAGGAACCGCTCCGGGTGATACAAGAACTGCAGCTCAGACATGGAGCCAGTTAAATGCCTTCATCAACCAGGATAAATACCTAAGCCAGCACAGAGGTGAATTTGTTAAAAGGAACAGCGTGATCCTGCCTTATTTCAAACGTGCTGATTTAAATATTACACAGGATTTCTTTGTGAAATCAGGCAAAAACAGGACAACCAGGAATACTATACGTGTTGAGTTCAACATGATTAATTTAGGTAACTTCCTGAACCGTAACTGGGGATTGTATGAGAACGCATATAATGGATTTAATAACGGATCTGTTACCGTGTTAACCTATAAAGGACTTGATCCCGCTACAGGAAAAGCAACGTATTCATTCCCTTACCTGGACAAAAACAGCCTGACCCCGGTAACTCAATCAACTAAAGTGAACACTGACCAGATCTCGCGCTGGCAGGCACAAATTGGGGTAAGATATATCTTTAACTAATATTGTCCAACAATTTTAAAAAGCAGGCTATCCAATTTGGGTGGCCTGCTTTTTTTGTTTTGTAGCCGGGATGTCAGGATTTAATTGATTATCGGAAATGCCATATTCTACATAGAATAATGACAAAGTTATACATTGATTTTGGGGACAATTGGCTAAGTTTACGACTATATAATAACCTATAGATAAATTACTATGGAATATCCAGAACCTAAGATCATTTTTTTTGACATTGGCGGAGTCTTGTTAACCAATGGATGGGGCAACGACTCGCGTAAAAAAGCAGCAGAAAAATTTAACCTGAATTATGATGAACTGAATACGCTGCACAATTATGTGTTTAACATTTTTGAGATCGGTAATATAACGCTTGACGAATATCTGGACACCGTTGTATTCAATCACCCGAGAGAATTTACAAGAGAAGATTTTAAAGAATTTGTGTTTTCAAGATCAACGGAACTTCCCGGTCTGCTGCAGTGGTTAAAGGAGTGGAAAAAAGAAAGTGGCTTCAGGATTATTTCCATCAACAATGAAGGCAAGGAACTCAATACCTACAGGGTAAAGAAATTCAAGCTGCACGAATGTTTCGATGCATTTGTATCATCCTGTGATGTGAAAATGCGGAAGCCCGACCCGAATATATTCAAACTTGCGCTGGGAATAGCCCAGGCCAGGCCTCAGCAATGTTATTACTTTGACGACAGGATTTTCCAGGTGGAGACAGCAAAAGCAATGGGCATGCATGCCTACCACCATACCAGTTTCGAGGAAACAAAAGCTATTCTCGAAAGCATTTGTGTTGACGCTGCCAAGTCGTAGTGCACAATGATAGCCGGTAGCGCACCGCCGGTCAGTTGATCTGCGATTCAGTATCTGCTATTCCTTTTACCAGGCTTTTCCACTGCGGGTAGGAGAGGCCTATTTTGGCTGTCCAGCCCACAAGTGTATTTCTGATATTATCAGCCAGATGTGAGGTGTCTGTATTGGGCACCTCATTTCTTCCATGTTCTTCTGCATAAACCAAATTCCCGATTCTTTTTACCTGGAAGGTGGATGTGGCCATTGATGTGAAAAAGTGAGCGGTGGAGGTATCGTCACTCGCCGGGTTTGCAGCAGGCCTGGCCTGCAGGCTTACAATTTCACTGTCAGCTAAAAACTCCTCATCAATTTTCTCTATTCGTACCCAGTCAAAGCTGTCCCCTGAATGTGTTCCCGGCCCCGGAATATCGATCTTTATATAATCCCCTTCCCTGGCCTCCCGTGCCAGTGTATTTCCTTCGGTATCTGTTAAGGTGAATGTAGACAGGGGCACCTCACAGATCCCGGCCCATTTTGACGGGTTTAGCAATCTTCTTTTGGCAATCTGGTAAAAATCCTTCGCGTCTGCAGCTGTAAGAAATTCAGCTTTTGCAATGGTATCAAGCTTTCCGCCTGTGTGCTGTTCTGGAATCTGATTCTTCATGGTGCTTATTTTCAGCCCTTAACGGTTAAGCAGGAGGAATTGTTTTTGCTATTATTTGAACACCCAGTAACCCAGGGCAAGCCAGATCAGCCCCTTGACCAGGAAGAACAGAAATCCCCAAAAGCCGATCCGTTTGATCCACTTGATGAAAACGTCCTTTTTTGAATCCTTGCGTTCTGTATTCATGACAATGTAAAAGTAGGTAAAATCTTTAAAATGACTGAGAATGAAAAAAATATTCAGTATTTTTTTATTGTCGAAACGATTTAGTAATTTATTTTTTTAGATTTAAAAACTTTATGGCATAGGGGTTGTTTTTACATTGAAAAAAACATCAAGACCATGAAAGATCAGATAAAACTTCAGAGTACCAGCGACAAATTTCAGCAAGAATCCTTATTTATCGGAGATCAAATGCAAAATCAGGAAAATGTAAACTCATCAGCATTTAAAAATACTGATAGCCTGAAAAGAACATTACCTGCAGGCATGCAAAAAAAGATCAATCCAAGGCTGCTGATCCTGTAATCACTGGTGGCGTCTACTAACGTACATCTCTACAATAATATTAACGGATAAAGGAAGAAAAGGGAGTTTCGAAAAGATGCTCCTTTTTTTTTGTGCCTTGATGCCCTGAAACATCCGGTTTTGTCTGCCGGATATGGCATTAAGGAATGGTTCTAAATTGGAATCAGATTCCCGCGTTTACCCGCATTATTTTAGCTTTGCAGGAAACAAAAATATAAATGTCAACAACAAAACTAACCATTAATAATAACGGATCGGTGAAGATCGAAGGCGATTTCGAGATCGTGGATAAAAACGGGAACGCCTACGGATTACAAGGCAGGGACGTCCTGACGATCTGCCGCTGCGGACTATCACAAAACAAACCTTTTTGCGATGGCGCTCACAAAGGGCATTTTGAGCATGAGGCAATTGCATTTGACCTTCCTCCAAAAAAAGTTGTATAAGTTAAGAAAGCCGTTTTTGTTTATACGAAACGGCTTTTTTTATGTTCGCACGCCAATAATAATCTACAGCAAATACCGGCAATACCAGTTTTAGACGTGTAATTAACTAAGGCAATGACAGGAGAAAGGCAAATCGGCCTGTTCAATTGATAATGATATTCGAATTTTCTAATCTCTGATCTTATAATTTCCACTATTATTTGATATTTAATGTATTTTCTTTGTTAAAGAGCCTAAAACTTCTTAATAAATTTAAAAAGAGTAGGTTTTGCAAGATCTTTTGATTTATTTAGGATGTCGTTTTGATCGCCCGATCGAAATAGCTTCAACAATAACCTGATAATCAAATGATATGAGAAAATTCCAACTACAATTTTTTTTATTGCTGTTCATTTCGGCAGCTTCACTAAACCTCAAAGCTGCTGACGGACGCAGGGTACACCTCATCCCGGAGCCTGTGTCAGTTACCGAGCAGGCCGGCGAATTTACACTTGACAATTCTGTTTCCCTGGAATTGAAAACCAAAAACAAACAGCTGCAGCAAAGCCTGAAGTGGTTTAGCCAGAAAATTCAGCATGCTACAGGTATTGACGTGAATAAGGGAAAAGGGAACAGGAAGATCAGTATTGTCCTGAATACGGATTCTGATGCTGTGATCGGCAGGGAAGGGTACCACCTGAAGGTGAGCCCCGAAGGTGTGACCCTCACCGCAAATACTGCTGCGGGCGCATTTTACGGATTGCAAAGTATCATCCAGTTGTTACCTGCAGATATTGAAGCTAAGCAGCAAAAGACATCCGTTCACTGGGCTATTCCGGCTGTGGAGATCACCGATTACCCACGTTTCGGATGGAGAGGCCTGATGCTTGACGTGAGCCGTCACTTTTTTACAAAAGAAGAAGTAAAAGGATTTATCGATGAAATGGTGAAATACAAATACAATACTTTTCACTGGCACCTGACCGATGACCAGGGATGGAGAATTGAAATTAAAAGTTTACCTGAGCTGACCAAAAAGGGTGCTTTCAGCGTGAAAAGAACAGGCCGCTGGGGAACCTTCCTGCCGGCACTTGCCAATGAAGAATCTACCTACGGAGGTTTTTACACACAGGAAGATATCAAAGAGATTGTGAAATATGCGCAGGACAGGTATGTGACCGTACTTCCTGAAATAGATGTTCCCGGACATAGCCTTGCCATGATTACCACCTATCCGTCGCTGAGCAGCACCCGTAAACAATACAGTGTAAATTCAGGATGGAGAACTGCACCACAGGATGATAACTCTCTTGATCCTTCCAATGAAGATGTTTATAAAACGCTCGACAAAGTATTTACCGAGGTCGCAAAACTTTTCCCATGCCAGTATATCCACGTAGGTGGCGATGAAGCCTATAAAGGTTACTGGGAAAAAAATCCTGCCTGCCAGAAATTAATGGCCGATAAAGGATTGAAAAATGTTGAGGAACTGCAAAGTTATTTTATCAAAAGACTGGAAAAGATATTACAGTCCAAGGGCAAAAAGCTGATTGGCTGGGACGAGATCCTGCAGGGTGGGCTTGCACCTTCGGCTACTGTAATGAGCTGGAGAGGAATGAACGGCGGTATTGAAGCGGCCAAAATGGGCCATCCCGTAGTGATGACCCCATGGGATTATGTATATCTTGACCTCTATCAGGGCGACCCGCTGGCAGAACCAGATACCTATGGCCTTTGCAGGCTGAGCGACAGTTATAACTATGAGCCTGTTCCGGAAGGGATTGATGAAAAGCTGATCCTTGGAGGCCAGGGAAACCTCTGGACAGAATCTGTGCCTACCTACAGGCACATGGAATATATGATTTGGCCACGTTCTATTGCCTTATCTGAAGTTTACTGGAGCCCGAAAGCTAAAAAGAACTGGCCGGATTTCTTCAGCCGCCTGGAAAATGAGTTTACGCGCATGGATGCCGCTGATATCAATTATGCCAAAAGCTGTTACAATGTGATCTTTAAACCAACAAAAGAAGGAGGCGGTGATGTTTCACTGACGATGGCTACTGAAGTGCCGGGCCTCGAGATCTACTATACTTTTGATAACACTTTCCCTGACCTGCATGCCGCAAAATATGACGGCGCAGTTTTAAATTTCCCTATGGGTGCCACGCAGATTGATGCCATTACCTACCGTAACGGGAAGCCGATCGGCAAGCAGATCAATATCAAAAAAGAAGAGCTCCTCAAAAGAAGCGAGACGGCACGCCACGTATACTAAGCAATAATTAAGTACCATATGAAACTATACCACTACCGTAAAATGATCTGCCTTGCCTTAATTTTAGGCGGAGGCATTTTTAACGGTGTTCAAGCGCAGGAAACCAATAGCAGATTTCCGCTAATCCCTTATCCCTCGGTGCTCAAAGCCGGTACAGGCAATTTTAATATTACCGCCCAAACGCCCATTGTGTCTGCTGACCACCGCTTTGACCATGAAGCGGCACAGCTAAACCTGCTGCTGCAGCAATATCTGGGCAGGCCGCTGAAAAAGAGCGTTGGCAATACCACTGCAAAGGCCATTGTCCTGAAGTACGATGCTTCCATCACAGCCCCTGAGGGATACCGCCTCACGATTACTGCCAACTCAGCAATACTGGCGGCAGGAGAGCCCGCTGGTGCCTTCAGAGGGGTGGAAACACTGAGGCAGTTGCTGCCTTCGGATGAGCACAGCAAAACGGCGCTTAAGGTACTTTCCTTACCGGCAGTATCCATCGCAGATCAGCCGGCTTATGCTTGGCGCGGTATGCACCTGGATGTTTCCAGGCACTTTTTCTCTATAGATTATCTAAAGAAATTCATTGACCTGCTGGCTTTATATAAATTCAATAAGCTGCACTTACACCTGACGGACGACCAGGGCTGGAGAATAGAGATCAAGAAATATCCCAAGCTGACCGAAGAAGGTGCATGGCGTACCTTTAATAACCAGGATTCGGCCTGCATAGTAAAGTCTAAGAATAATCCTGACTTTGCTATTGATCCCAAACACATTATCCAGAGAGACGGAAAAACGCTTTACGGTGGTTTTTATACACAGCAGGAAATGAAAGGTGTAGTGGCCTACGCATTGGCCAGGCACATTGACATCATCCCGGAAATTGACATGCCGGGCCATATGATGGCGGCCATCAACAGTTATCCATTTCTTACCGCAAACGGGGAGAATAAATGGGGCAAGCTTTTTACCACACCTATCTGCCCATGTAAAGAAACCACATTTGAGTTTGCGCAGAATGTTTTTACCGAGATCATGGAGATCTTCCCGGGCAAGTATATCCACATTGGCGGCGACGAAGTAGACCGCTCATCATGGGAGCAGGCAGAAAGCTGTAAGGAGCTGATGGCTAAAAACAACATTAAGACCACTGCCGAGCTGCAAAGTTATTTCATCAACCGCATGGAGAAATTCTTCAATTCCAAAGGGAGAAAACTGATCGGCTGGGACGAGATCCTGGAAGACGGCATCAGCTCTACTGCCGTGGTGATGTACTGGCGTTCATGGGTGCCTGATGCACCTGTTAAAGCGGCCAAAAATGGAAACCAGGTGGTGATGTCGCCCGGAAACCCGCTTTATTTCGACAATGACCCAGACCGCAATTCGCTCTATGAAGTTTACCATTTTAACCCGATCCCTGCAAAGCTGACCCCTGCGGAAGCAAAAGGCATCATCGGTGCGCAAGCCAATACCTGGTCTGAAAAGATCCCAACAGAAAACCGCGCCGACTACATGATCTTTCCGCGGATGACTGCACTGGCAGAAGTTTTATGGACAAACAAGAACCAGTATGACTCTTATCTCAAAAGGTTAACACTGCAGTTCCCCCGTCTGGATGCCCTGAATGTAAGCTACCGCCTGCCAGATATTACCGGTTTGGTGGAACAAAACGTTTTCACGGATGAAACTACCCTGAACCCGGTAAAACCGCTTCCGGACCTCAGCTTCCACTACACAACAGACGGCAGCCTGCCACAAGCCAGCTCGCCGGAACTGACCGCTGCAATGAAGATCAGTAAAAACACAGATATCCGTCTCGCTGCATTTACTGTCAGCGGAAGGCGCGGCGATGTGTTTGACCTGCACTACAAACAACAAGATCTTGCCACGCCTGTAAATACCTTTGTTTCTAACCCGGGCCTGACCTGTAATTATTACCCTGGTGCTTTTAAAAATGCCAGATCGGTTAGCGGCGATGCAAAAGCAGCCTATACGGTTAACAGCGTGGTTGTCCCTGAAAAAGCGGATGCGCCGGCATTTGTACTCAAGTACCAGGGCTACCTTGATATTCCCGCCGATGGTATCTACAGCTTTTATTTAAACTGTGATGATGGCGGTATCCTGAATATTGCCGGCCGGGAAGTGGTGGATAATGACGGTCCCCACGGCCCCTTTGAAAAAAGCGGACAGGTAGCACTGAGAAAAGGCCTGCAGCCCATTGCCCTTGATTTTATCGAAGGGGGTGGTGGTTACACCTTAAAGCTGAAGTACAGCGTAAATGGTTCCCAGCCTCAGGAAATTCCTTCCACCTGGCTGAAACATTAAGCTGCTGCTCAGCCACCGTATTTACCCAGGATATCCCCTCAGCTTCTATGCGCGGCAACGGCCTTACGCTTCGCCCATTGTTCTATGTCTTAGTATCCTGGGTGTGGGTTGAGGGAGGGATAAATAAGACCTGTACGTTCAGACACATGTTTGTCTCTCTCCCAACCCACACTCAGAACGGTATGATGTAGCTGAATGAACGAACAAAGGGTTTACAATCCTTTTTATTCCAAAATCAAAAGCCTGTTTTCATAACGAAAACAGGCTTTCTATAGCATTGCTGAAGACAGCTTATGGGTTCACAGGTAATTCCCTGATCCAGATATTGCGGAAACTTACAGGCTCACTTTTATCTCCATGTGCCTGTAGTTTAACCGGAAGCGGGCCGTGTGCCTGACGGTATGCGGCAGGGCCAACATACTGCGTTGGGCCTTTCAGCTCAAAACCGTTCTGTACCAGTACTCCGTTAAACAATATGGTAACCTTTGCCGGTGTATTTACCGAACTATCCGCTTTAAAGGTAGGTGCCGTCCAGATCACATCATAACTCTGCCATTCTCCGGCTTTTTTTGACGGGTTTACCAGTGGAGTAGTCTGTTTGTAGATACTTCCGGCCATACCGTTAGTATAGGTTTTGTTGTCATAATTATCCAGGATCTGCAGTTCATATCCCAGGTCTCCCTTACCCATGGAAGCCAGGAAAAGCCCGCTGTTGCCTCTTGCCTGTCCTTCGCCGGTAATGTTCTGAGGCACACGCCATTCAATATGCAGCTGGTAGTTGCCGAATGACTGTTTGGTTTCGATGTTACCAGATTTTTTGTTCACGGTAAGGATGCCGTCAGAAACGATCCATTGTGCGGGCTGCTTTCTGTCGTCCGTCATTACCCACTGGTCAAGGTTCTTGCCGTCAAACAGGATGACAGCGTCAGAAGGGGCATCGGTAGTGATTTTTCCCGGAGTTACTTTTTTGGGAACCGGTGTATAAAATTCGGTATCCTCATGTTTGGCCTGTGCGCTTGCAGTTGAAAAAGCGAATGCTGCAATGCATGCCGAGGCGATAATAGTTTTGTTCAGGTGCATGTTTAAGATTTTAGTTCATATTGGGTTTTCAAGATGAATATAAGATTATTAATTCTAATAATGGGATTATACTCAACCGTTTTAGGTAATATTTTCTTGATACAAATTAATTCCGGGGCTGCTGTGCTGCTATGAAATGGTCCAGGTCTGAAAGAGTATAAGCGGGGCAAGCACCTGATTGTCCGGCAATAAAGGCACCCATTGCCAGTGCGTAATCCAGCGTTTGAGGGATGTCTGTACCTGTTAATTTTTTATAGAGGAATGCGGCCAGGAATGAATCTCCGGCACCTACTGTGTCAGCAACTGTTACTTTATAAGCTTCGCCTGTGTAAGAGCTGGTCCCGGAATAATAGCTGGCTCCCTCACTGCCCTTTGTTACTACGATCTCCTTAATGCCATAATTTTGCTGCAGAAAGCTGATGCTGTCGCTCTCCGGAGCCCCGTCTTTGTAGAACCAGCCGGTCAGCAGCGTCAGTTCATCATTGTTCAGCTTCAGCAGGTCTGCCTTTGAAAGCAGGAGGTCCAGTACTTCCTTTGAGTAATGTGGAGCCCTCAGGTTGATGTCCAGTACCCTGAATTTTGCAGATTCAAGCGTTTGCAGCAGCGTTTCCCTGGATACGCTGCTTCTGGCTGCGAGGCTGCCGAAAACAAAGGCATCGGCATTGGCAGCCAGCTGCTTCAGTTCCGGGGCGGCGGCAATAAAATCCCATGCTGCACCGGGAAGGATGTCATAAACCACTTCGTGGTTATCCATCACTTTGGCCATCACTTCACCTGTAGGGTGGTCCGGTTCTGTCTGCAGGAGATCAGTGGGAAGGCCCTTCTCCCTTGAAAAATCAATAAGGTCTTGCCCGGCAGGATCGTTACCGACACGGCTGACCAGCTGGCTCTCGGCGCCGCTGCGGTTCAGGTGATAGGCCACGTTCATAGGTGCGCCGCCGGCTGTTCTGCCGGATGGAAGGTTGTCCCACAGGATCTCACCAAAACAGATGATGCGGGGTTTAACAGATACTTTAGTCATAATTCAAACCAATGTAGAGAAATATTTTTTTATATTTTGGAATACAGTGTAACATTTAGTTGTGTATATTTATATCGTTATGATACTTTATTTGCAGGGGCGGTGTTCTCCTTGCGATAGAATACCATCACCTATGACTATAACTAAATATAAAACCTATGAACAATTGCTTTAACCGCAGGGCCGCCCGGCCATGAGGAAAGCAGGTAATTTATTTACCTGCAATTTCCTGAATTCAAACCCTTAACTCATCACAAACTTATTTATCTAAACAAATTCAAGAAACAGAAAGATTCCCAATTTATCTATTTATTTAACCTAACCAAATTAACTTATGAATGCGTTTATACCACAAAGGTGGTTTGCCGGTAATGGCAAACTGCAGTCTCCGCTATGGCAAAAAATAATTTTCTTTTGCTTTGCGCTTATTCTTTTTAACATCTCGGCTTATGCGCAAACTACTTTGCGCGGTGTGATCACAGATAATGAGAACAACCCTCTGCCGGGTGCTACCATCGCCGTTGTCGGCAGTAATGTAAAGGCACTGACCGACGTATCAGGCAAGTACACGATCATCGTTCCCGCTGCGGCAAAACAACTGATCTTCAGTTTTGTAGGTTTGAAATCGCAAACGGTGGATATCAACGGCAGAACCGTTGTGAATGTAACCCTGTTATCAGGAACAGATCTGGAAGTGGTTACCGTAGTGGGCTATGGATCGGTGAAGAAAAGCGATCTGACCGGTGCCGCGGCAACGATTTCTGCCAAAGACTTTAATAAAGGGCCGCTGATTTCACCTGACCAGTTGATACAGGGTAAAGTTTCCGGTGTGCAAATGATCAACAACAGTGGACAGCCCGGAGGTGCAACCACGGTAAGGATCAGGGGTAATACCGCTATGACCGGTACCGGACAGCCTTTATATATTGTAGATGGTGTTGCTCTTGACGGAAGATCTGCCAGGCCATCCGCAAGCGGGGGCGTGGGTACCGTTGCCGGAGGAAATCCGCTGAACTTCATTAACCCGTCTGACATTGCCAGTATGGAAGTATTGAAAGATGCATCCGCAACTGCAATTTATGGATCAAGAGCAGCCTATGGCGTGGTTCTGATTACCACTAAGAGAGGTCAGGCAGGAGGCACTAAGATAGATGTAAGTGGTTCTGTGGGCGTAAGTACCCTGGCCAGGAAAATTGATATTTTAGATGGCGATGAATACCGGGCTGCATTGACCCGTTACGGGCAGACGGCAGGGGATTATGGCGGCAACGTTGATGCACTGGATGCCATCACAAGAACTGCCTATAACCAGAATTATACCGTTGGTATCAGCGGCGGAAGCGATGGAAATACCTTTCGCGCCTCTCTCGGTTACCAGAATCAGCAGGGGATTTTGCTGAAAACAGATTTTAAGAAATACAGCGGTGCTTTCAGCGGTAACTTTAAATTTCTGGAGAGCAAAAAACTGGGGCTGGACATCAACATGATCAGCAACCAGTATACAGAGAATATTGCGCCAATTACAACAGATGCCGGTTTTACAGGAAGTTTGGTGAGCCAGGCACTGGCATGGAACCCAACCAGGTCAATGAGAAATCCGGATGGTTCTTTATTTATCGAGCCGGGCTCAACAACAATTAACCCGCTGGTAATGTCTGAAGCGAGCAGCGACAAATCCAAGGTGTCTACCATTCTTGGAAGCGTGTCTCCTTATTACAAAATTACACCCTGGTTAGAGTACAGGATGCTGGCCAGTATCAATTACAGTACCGGGATCAGAAGGGCATCAACGCGTAGTTTCCTCAACTTAAGCGGTATCCAGGCCAATGGTGATTTCCTTGGCGGATATGCCAGTTATTCCAATACTGAATTGATTACCCAGCAATTTACAAATACACTGAATTTTAATAAGAAGGTAGTTGGTAAACTCAATCTGAATGCAATTCTGGGTTATGAATACACCAACTACATCAACAAAGGCGTAACCAGTACAGCCAAAGGTTTTGGCGATATTGCCGTTGATTATACTGATGCAATGCAGGCTGTTGCGCCGGCAAACCGTACCATTACATCATATAATGATCCAACAACGCAGTTACAGTCTTATTTTGCAAGGGCAATCTTCAATTATGATGACAAATATTTGCTGACAGCAACTTTCAGGGCTGATGGTTCAACCAAGTTCGGTTCTGAAAACCGGTATGGCTATTTCCCATCTTTCGCCGCTGCCTGGAATATTAAAAATGAAGCTTTCATGAAAGATGTTTCATGGGTAAATCAATTGAAAGTAAGGGCCGGCTATGGAAAAACCGGTAATCAGGAATTCCCTTCCGGTTCTGCATCGCAGCGGTATAATATCACTTATTCCAGCGGGCAGCAATCTCTTGTAGGCGTAAACAACGAAAATACCAAGTTGAAATGGCAGTCAGACAAGCAAACTAACGTAGGTGTTGATTTTGCACTTTTCGGAAGTATCTTAACAGGATCTGTAGATTACTTTGATAAAACAACAACAGATTTACTATTTCCTCAGATTCCCCTGGTTCCTGCCAATGCCGGTGTTACTGTTACCTGGGTCAATTTACCGGGACAGGTATCCAACAAAGGGGTAGAGATGAATTTAAATGCAAACGTGTTCACCAGAGAAAGCATGTCATGGACAGTTGGCGCGAATGCAACCTTTATTAAAAATAAAGTTACAGGCGTAACCGGAATTATTAAAACAGGCGCATTGAGCGGACAGGGTTTATCTGATGTTACCGCAGAGGTTATACAAAACGGGCTCCCGTTGTTTGCTATGGTAACCAGGCAGTTTAACGGCTTAGATGCATCAGGTTTCTCTACTTATACAGATGATGGCTTTACTTATTATTATGTTGGTAACCCAAACCCTAAAGTGATACTGGGCTTTAACACCAACTTCACGTACAAAAAGGTATCATTTACGGCAAACTTTAACGGTTCTCTTGGTCAGGACATTTACAACAATACCGCCAACTCAGTGTTGCCGATCTCAAATCTGGGAACGGGCAGAAACGTAGCTTCCGGTCTGTTGAATTCGTCCGTGCAGGAATCTCTGGCTAATCCGATAGCTGCATCGTCCAGGTATATTGAAAACGGCAATTATATTAAACTGGCAAATGCAACCATCAATTATACCGTTGGAAATTTAGGCAAGTCAATTAAAGCACTCAACGTTTTTGTAAACGGACAAAACTTATTTGTCATTACCAAATACAAAGGCTTTGACCCTGAAGTGAATGTAGATAAAGGGATCAACGGCGTTCCCTCAGCCGGGATTGATTATGTTACCTTTCCGCCTGCCCGTACCTTCAATTTCGGTGTAAACTTTTCTCTGTAACCTTAACAAGAATCAAAATGAAAACAAGATATCTAATAGCCTTTACGGCATTAACAATATCTCTTTCCGGATGTACAAAACTGGATGAGAAATTAAATGGACAAATTGGTAACAGCGGGGTATCGTCCGGGAACGTTTCCGCATTGTTGAACGCTTCCTATACTGCCATGCGCGACCCCTTTCAGGGCGGTTACGGTTGGTGGGCCCTGCAGGAATTCCCTACAGATGAAGCTATTGTGCCTACCAGGGCGGGCGACTGGGATGATAACGGCGCCTGGAGAGCTTTACATTTACACCGCTGGGCTCCGGACCACGGCAGGATATCTGACGTTTTCAAAAATCTGAACAGCGTAAGTTATGTAACTACCAATTTGCTCCAGTTCAATCCTTCAGCAGCACAGGCTGCCCAGGCCCGCTTCCTGCGCGCATTTGCACAGTTTGCCATTCTGGACGGATGGGGACAGGTACCTTACCGCGAACCGGGTGAAGATGTTACACAACCTTCCAAAGTGAGAACTGCGGCGCAGGAGATGGATTACCTGATTGCTGAACTGACTGCAATTCTGCCCGATCTGCCTGACGGGCCTGTTTATAATGCAAATAAAGATGCGGCAAAAGTCCTGCTGATGAAATGTTACCTGAATAAAGGTACCTTTCTGAACCGCGCAACTCCTGCATTTGATCAGGGAGATATGACCAAACTGATCACCCTTGCAGATGAGATCATCAATGCCGGAAAATATACCCTGGCGGCAAAGTATTATGACAATTTCGCTCCTGCTAACGATCAGTCAAGAGAGAATATCTTTACCGCACAAAACATCGGCGGATCTGATGCCGGTGGTTTGAACAGTATGTGGATAGCCGGGTTGCATTACAACCAGACGCCTAACGGGAATAATGGCTTTGCATCACTGTCAGATTTTTACGATAAGTTTGAAGCAACAGATCAGCGCAGAGGTGGCCCTTATGCCGGGGTTTCCAATGTGACCGGAGTGAATGCCGGTTTTTTAATCGGACAGCAGTTTAATGGCGCCGGTGTGGCTTTGAAAGACCGTAAAGGTAACCCACTGATTTTTACCAGGGAGGTGAGTATTACTGAACGTGACCCGAACCACCTGGAAGTAGCTGGTATAAGGGTGATGAAATATCCTGTGGATAACCAGAACACCTCTACCGGCCTGCCCGAGAACGACTGGGTATATTTCCGTTATGCCGATGTATTGCTGATGAAAGCAGAAGCGCTGTTCAGAAACGGAAGGGCAGCAGAGGCACTGCCTATAGTGAATGCTATCCGTGCAGTTAGGGGCGCAACGGCGTTCGCCAGTGTAACGGCTGAGAACCTGCTGGATGAACGCGGACGTGAATTCATCTGGGAAGGCGTAAGGCGCCAGGACCTGATCCGTTTTGGTAAATTCCTTACCCCTTGGCAGGAGAAACCAACGGATGATCCTAAATACCTGCTATTCCCGATTCCTGACAACCAGCTGGGCAATCCCAATTTTATACAGAACCCGGGATATTAACCCCCGGTTGATATTCCTTAAAAGTAATATTTCACCAGGCTGCACTGCCCCCGGATAGTATCTGAATCCGGGGGCAGTACAGCCTGGGTTGTATTGCTTCATATCTGTTTCAGCCCAATGTTTCATCTCCATGTTTCATCTCAAAAAAATCATCATGATCAAGCTCAATATATTCCTGTTATGCTCGTTGTTTACATCCGCTGCCCTCAACGCACAGCCCGATCCCTGGAAAATTACTACCGGTAAAATTGATCCCATGAATTATTACGGTGTCACCGTTGGAAATGGAATGATAGGAGTGGTGAGTTCAGCAGAGCCGTTTAAGGTAAAAAATGTAGTACTTGCCGGGGCGTATGACCAGTATGGGAGGGGCCGCGTCAGTAACTTTCTGAACAGTTTTAACCTGCTGAACATGTACCTGGAAATCGACGGGAAAAGGATAACGGCTGCTGATATCAGCAACTTTAAACAGGAGCTGGATATGCAGCACGCTTCTTTGAAAACAACTTTCGATTGCGGTGATAAAGCCAGTATATCCTATACCTGTTATGCCCTCAGGCAGCTTCCCTTTACTGTGCTGATGGATGTAAGTATTGCCGCGAAAAAAGAGATTACGATCAATGCGGCCAGTGTAATGGATGCACCAGACGCGCTGAAGGAGGTGCAGAACTATTACAATGAGATAGACCGTCCGCATGTGACCATCTCACTGCTCAGCTCATCCGCTAAGAGCCCCACCGGAAAATTACAGCTTTGTGCTTCAACAGGTTTTATCTTCAATGAACCACACGGACAGGAACCAAGGGTGATCCATGAGATGTGGGACAATAACATGCACCTGATGAAATTCAGTAAAAAGCTGCGGCAGAATGAAAGCTATCAGTATGCGGTGGCAGGTAGTTCCATTACTTCGGCGCATCATAGTGATCCGCTGAATGAGGCAGAACGGTTAACGATTTTTGCAAAACTGGAAGGCACAAAACGGCTGCTTGAACATCACAATCAGGCCTGGGATGCTTTATGGCAAAGCGATATACAGATCACGGGTGATCCGCAGTCGCAGCAGGACATACACAGTATGCTGTACCACCTGTATTCTTTCTGCCGGGAAGGGAGCCCGTTTTCTTTATCCCCGATGGGGCTGTCCGGGCTTGGATATAACGGGCATGTGTTCTGGGATACTGACGTCTGGATGTTCCCTGCTTTGCTGGTGCTGCATCCCGAAATGGCAAAGTCGCTCATAGATTACCGGTATGACCGGCTGGAGGCTGCAAAACGCAATGCTTTTTCGCATGGGTACAAGGGAGCGATGTTCCCCTGGGAAAGCGCAGACAGTGGGGTGGAGGAAACTCCTGTTTGGGCGCTGAGCGGCCCCTTTGAACACCATATTACCGCCTGCGTGGCGCTTGCGGCATGGAACTATTACTGCGTTACGCAGGACAAGAACTGGCTGAGGGAAAAAGGATGGCCTATCTTATCAGCAGCGGCCGATTTCTGGGCAAGCCGTGCAGAGCGGAACGGCCCGGGTAAATACGAGATCAAAAATGTTGTAGCTGCGGATGAATGGGCGGAAAATATAGATAACGATGCCTTTACCAATGCTGCCGCTATCGTAAACCTAAAGAATGCAGCAGCGGCGGCCGCTTTGCTGGGGTTGAAAGCAGATCCGGACTGGCAGCTGGTGGCGCGTAATATTCCCATTCTGAAAATGGAGGACGGCGTTACCCGTGAACACGCAGCTTACAAGGGAGAGGGCATCAAACAGGCCGATGTAAATTTACTGGCCTATCCCCTGAACGTAATTACAGACGCGTCACAAATAAAAAAAGACCTCGGCTATTATGAGGGCAGGGTGCCCCGGGAAGGAACTCCTGCCATGACGCAGGCGGTTTTCGCTTTGCTCTATGCCAGGCTGGGAGATGGCGCAAAAGCATTTCATTTTTTCAAAGATGCCTATGAGCCAAACCTGCTTCCCCCGTTCCGGGTGATTGCAGAAACCAGAGGTGGTACCAACCCCTACTTCGCAACGGGGGCCGGGGGAATACTGCAAAGTGTGCTGATGGGATTTGGCGGACTGGAGATCGGGCCGTCAGGGCTGACCCAGCTGAACAGCAAGCTGCCCGAAAACTGGAAGTCGCTGAAGATCACCGGTGCAGGCCGGGACAGAAAGACTTTCGTAAGATAAATCAACTGATTGCCAGCAGGCTGAAACCGTTCAATTTTTAGCCCGGCACAGCTATCGTATGGATGAAGCCGGCATCTGCCGCATTACAATTTGATGAGCTCGTTCTTGATGGCGAATAATACCAGTCCGGTTCGTGATTTAATCCCGAACCTGTGGAACAGGGCCTCCCGGTAGTTATCTATCGTGTGGGGGCTAAGGTTCATTTTATCGGCAATTTCCTTGTAGGTCAGTTCAGAACAGGAGAGCTGCATAAACTTCAGCTCATTGGCTGAGAGTGCCTCCACTTCAGGCCTGAGGGGTTTCTCCTCCTGTAAAGACCTGATCAGTTTACCCGATACCAGGTTGTTCATAAAGTAACCATGTGCGGCAATGGTTTGAATGGCATGGATGAGGTCTGTGGTTTTGGACTCTTTCAGCAAATAACCTCCGGCACCGTTCTTCAGCATTTCAATGATAGGTTTATCTTCATCATACATACTTAAGGCCAGGACCTTGACCGAGGGATAGGTTTTGGTTACCCATTTTGTTGCCGCATAACCATCCATCTGCGGCATATTGATATCCATCAGGATCACCTGCGGCAGTGCATCGCCATTGATCATGCCTTTCATTTCCAGTCCGTTTGATGCATCAAATAAGATACCAATTTCGCCCGACTCGGTCAGTAAGCTCATCAGTCCTTTCCGGAACAGGGTATGGTCGTCAACAATTGCAATTGTTGTTTTTACTTCTTCCATAGATTAAAGATAAGGGATAGAAACTAAAATATCCGTTCCCCGGTCGGGAACAGAATAAATATTAAATGTGCCGTTCATCATTTTTGCCCTTTTGCTGATATTGAACAGCCCCATTCCATTGCCGGCACTGATTTTTTCCTGTACGGCGAAACCTTTTCCGTTATCCTTTACACGGAGTGACAGTGTTTCGGCAGTCTGATCAATAACAATAGTGATCCGGGTGGCCGCGGCGTGGCGGATGATATTGCTTAATATCTCCTGGAACAGCCGGAATAAGATCAGTTCCTTATCTGCATATCCGGGAACTGTCCTGCTGGTGTTGTCTGTAAACAGAACCTCATAAGCAGCACCTTTCTTCAGCCAGTCCAGCTCATAGGCAATGGCATGGCCCAGGCTTTTCCCGGTCAGTTCCTTACCGCTCATGATCCGGGAGAGCTGTCTCAGTTCCTGTATCGTTCTGAGCACAAGCTGGCCCGCCGTGTTTATCTTTTCATCAGCTACGCTGTCCCCTGTTTGAACAGCACTCAGTGTGATGCTTGTCAGGCTCAGCAGCTGCCCGATATTGTCATGCAGATTGGTGGCGATGGTTTCCATCAGGTGTTCCTGAACTTCGAACTGGCTCTTCAGGAGTTCTAGTTCGAAGGTTTTCTTCAGCGCTTCCTTCTCTTCAAAATGCCTTGCTTTTTTCTTGTTGTACAAAGAAACATACACGATCAGGAAGATCGGGGCGATTAAAAAGATGGAGGTAGTCAGGGTGATCAGAAAGATAACTTCCTTTGATAATATCTGCATATAAAAGCGTAAGACCAGCAACCGTATAAAAGCATGTTCAGCACATTAAAGATGATATACCTGACCGATAAATTCGGGGCATGAGAGTGGTCATGCTGGATCAGGTAGTCAAAAAAAACGTTACATGCCGTGCTTCCAAAATAGTAAAATAAAATGCCATTTGTGATCCAGAACGGGGGATAGGTACCCAGTTTCCTGAATTTTTCGTCCCTGAGGATCAGCAGGTAAAAATACAGGCTGGCTATCACAAATACAACAGACATGAATGTTGCCGTCTGATAGGGGAAAGCCTTAAAATTACTGAGGAACAGTTCAGTTAAATAGACCAGCAGAAATACGCCCGCCCAAATGGAGAACATACTGATCCGGTGATGGTATTTCCTGTAGATGTAATAGAAAAAAGTACTGATCATGCTGCATTCAAAAAGCAGGAATACCGCATAAATGCCATAATTGTGTACCCTGATATTGCGCAGATAGATGCCGCCGGTTTCTGTTATACATACAATGAACAGGTAAATCATGAAGAGCCGCCAGTAGGCACTCCGGTCTTTCAGCAGGAAAATAACGCTGACCAGCAGGCAGATCATTTCTGTAACCGTATTGGCCGTGAGGTATTTATACATATCAGTTTTCTATCAAGGTAGCTCCCGTATCCTGGCAATTTGAGGGTGGCGGGCAGATTTCGCCCCTGTTTTCGGGAACCAGGTCAATGATAAACCCCGGTTTTACACCGCTGAGTTTGGTGTCCATTTCTGAGTAATAATCCCAGTGGTAGCTCTGCCCTTTGATCGTACTGTCTTTAGTTGAGACCATCAGCAGGGTGTTGTAGCCCCAATGGTCGGGAGGCGGGATGGGCCTGAACTTTTTATCATCAGGGGCGTAAGTGTCATTATAGGTCATGAGGTAGAAACGGATACCGTCCCCTTCTTCTTTTTCCAGCTGGCAAAGCAACTGGGATAACCTTGCTTTGCTAAACCAGATACAGCGTGTTTCCGGTTGAGTGGTTATTCCCCGGGCACTTGCAGCAGTGGAATCAACATACCCCGCGTGGGATGCATAGTTCTTTACATAATGTTTTGCCACTTCTACTGAAACCTTTACAGAGTCAGGAATTACGGCCGCTTCTTTGGTATTTACACCACAGCAGTCAGGAGTACATGAGGCTGCAAATAACGCAACCGCAGTTAACATGTAGATAAATGTTCTCTTCATATAGTTTTGTTTATTTACACTAAACTACTTAAATTAATTATTGCGGCAAACTGCTATCTGTCTTTTGTTTAAGTAAAATAACCTGTAGGGAAAAGCTGTTTTCACCCTGTAATATATCACATCACACATGGACATTTGATCAGTATCAAAAAAACTAGCTTATGTGTACTCATGGTGCGATTACGATCATTGGAAAACCTATCAATTCAAAACAATTACTGGTGTCATTTAAAGTATTGCCAGGTACTGACCCCTGCGGTCAGGGACATTTTGTGGCGATATGGGAGGGCAGGAAGGTGCTTTCATCTGCGGAGGCATTGCATACGCATATGGTTAGCAGTAGCGGAACGACAGGGCAACTGTTGTTCAATGATCTTGCCATTGGTAAAAAAGAATATATGATAGGATACGGAATAGATGGTTATGCCGGGATGGAAACCATTTGTGCAACACTGACCTTACCGGCAGCTGCGAAGACCGGCGTTATTCTCCCTGCAAATCTCAGTAACGTATTTGTCAGCCCGGATCATATCGGGACTGATGTGCTTCTGGCGCAGCTGTCTATTCCATTTTATTACCAGGAACGGAATAGTTTTAAGTGGATTGCCCTGTTCCAGGGAGAATTTAATGACCAGATGTGCCATGGGAAAAATGTACTGGCTGTAAGTAAAAGTTTCATACCTCAGCATTGCGGAAGCATACTGATGAAAAATATCCCCGGAAGATTAAGCCGTTTTGAGACCTACACCCTGGTGCATGGTATAGGATTAGATGCATTTGGTGACCCTGATTATTCAAAACAGATCAGCTATTATACTTTTATAGTCTGGAGATCCAATATTTACATCGGAACGCGCGGTTTTTCTTCTTTTTATTCAAATAATTATGTTGTTTGAATTGTTTTTACGCATTTATAGATGTAATTTTTTTATTTTTTTATAAAAAAATGGGAATAATTGTCAGTAATATCTGTTTTTAACCATTATTTGTTCAAAAAACAGGTGTCAAATGACACAAAATCATTTAATTTTTATTGTATTTATACCATTATGCTCTTTTATGGTGTAATATTTTTAACATTTCAATTTTAAACAGCTGTTTTCAGCAAAAGTGTCATTTATATATGTATTAATTTCTTTCTGAGTGAGTGTTTTGGGTTGATAATACTTAAATTGTATCAAACGGGTTACATTAATTTGACCTGTTTCTGTTATTAACTATTAAAACCTCTCAATTATGAAAAAAATCTATGAAAAGATTGTTTTTTGCTTCTGTATTGTCTTTGGATTAGCAGTTTTGTCCATCGATTCCTACTCCCAGACTATTATTAAAGGTAAAGTGACAGACAATGAGAACGGTCTGCTCCCCGGTGTGTCCGTTGTTCCCTCCAAAGGGACAGGAACACGTTCCGTTTCCGATGGCAGCTATACGCTCAGTCTGCCTGACGGCACCTACACCTTGTCTTTCTCTATGGTTGGTTTTAAAAAAGCAGTGAAAACCGTAACTTTAAGTGGCGTTACGGTTATCCTTGATGTACAGATGGAAGAATCAGGCAACCAGCTGAATGAAGTGGTGGTGTCTACCGGCAGCCGGGCATCGAAAAGGACACTCACGGATAGCCCTGTTCCAATTGATATTATAGGGGCGGCCGACCTCAAAAGTACAGGCCAGCTCACTTTCGATAAGGCCCTGCAGTCAAAGGTGCCCTCATTCAATACCATAAATACACCGGTAAATGACGCAACCTCCCTGCTTGACCCTTATGAAATAAGAAATATGGGCCCCAGCCGCACACTGATCCTGATCAACGGAAAAAGGAAGAACTCAAGTGCACTTACTTACATCCAGACCTCCCCGGGAAGGGGTGAAAGTGGTGCAGATATTTCTGCAATCCCTACCGATGCGATCAAGCGTGTCGAGATCCTGCGCGACGGCGCCTCCGCCCAGTATGGTTCCGATGCAATTGCCGGGGTAATGAACATCATCCTGAAAGACAGGTTTGATTATGGCTCCGTCACCCTGAACTCCGGTATTACGCATAAAGGCGACGGGGAAATGATAGGCTTCAGTGTGAACAATGGTGCTAACTTCGGTGATAAGGGCTATGTGAACTATACCATCGATATGCAGCATACCAATATGGCCAACCGGCCGGGAAAGGTGGATGCAGCGGCAGAAGCCGACGGAACCCTCGGGTTTGGTGTTCCGCTGAGTACGGTAAAGGCATTTTTATCTGCCTATCCTGATGCTAAAAACATCAATGCCTCCCCGGAAAATTCATCCGCAAAATTCCTGGTCAATGGTGCCATCCCAATCTCTGAAAATACAGAGTTTTACTATAATGCCGCATACATCTACAAAAAGGTAAATAGTTTTGCCAACTACCGCACCCCTTACTGGCGCGATACAGATTTCGGGCTGTTACATGATGCGGGCACTCCCTACCTGGGTTACGGGCCTACGTTTGAAGGAGACCTGAAAGATTACAACGCAACGGCCGGCTTCCGTTCTACAGCAGGCGGCTGGAAAACTGATGTGAGTTTTACTACGGGTGGAAACCATCAGCTCTACACGGTTAACAATACGCTCAACCAGGGCCTCGGCGCATCCAGCCCCATCAGCTTCAAACCCGGGGGTTTCGATTTTACCAACAACATCGGCAACATAGACATTTCGAAGGCAGTGGGCGACAAGCTGAACATCGCATTCGGATCTGAATTCAGGCAGGAGAACTTCACGATCATAGCAGGTGATACCGCCTCCTACGTAGCTGGTGGTGCAGACTCCTTCCCGGGTTACGGGGCCAATAATGCGCTGACGGCAACACGTTATAACATTGGTGGTTATGCAGACGTAAGTTATGACATCACCAAACAGTTTCTGATCAACGGAACAGCCAGGGTAGAGAAATACAGCGATTTTGGAAACGCCTTTGTGTGGAAAGGAAGTACCAGGTATAAGCTGTTAAACGATAAGCTTACCCTGCGCGGCTCGGTATCTACCGGCTTCCGCGCGCCTTCACTGCAACAGATCAACCTGCAGATCGCCCAGGCAAGTTTCGTTCCCGGTGAAGGCATACAAACCAAAGGACTGGTCAATAACAACAGCCCCCAGTCAAGATTACTGGGCGTACCAAAACTCAAAGCAGAAAAATCACTGAACTACACTGCCGGATTAGGCTTAAGCCCTACAGATAACTTTAGCGTTACCCTGGACTATTACAGCATCAGGGTAAAAAACAGGATCGTACTGAGCTCCGAAATAGGGCACACCGATGACCCAACTGCCCCCGGCCTGGACCAGGTACTGAATGACAACGGCATCGTAGCGGTGAGTTTCTTTGTGAATGGTATCGATACCAGGACCCAGGGGCTCGACTTTGTGTCCAGCTACAGGAATATCAGGCTCGGAAGGGGTGTACTCGGACTGAACCTGGCGGCCAATTACACCATGCAAAACAAAGCCCTGGAGATCAAAAACCCGCCTCTGATCGCGGCCTCCGGACAAACGGTGGTAGACCAGACGCAACTGGCACTATTGCTCTCCTCCCGCCCAAAAGCTAAAGTGATCTTTGGTGGCGACTACAGGATAGGTAAAGTCTCACTCAACCTGAACAATACCGTAGTAGGGCCAACAACCTTCCATCAGAGCGGATTAAGTGATAACCTGGATACCAAATTCACTACCAAAGTACTGACAGATCTTGGTGGCACGGTTACGCTGCTGAAAAATGTAACCCTGGCCGTAAACGCACAGAACATATTTAACGTTGTTCCAAAATGGAAATTCAAAGCCTTAAACGCTGCGGGAGAAGCCGAACTGCAGGACCCCGCCGCGGTATTCAATTACACCAACCTGCTCACCTTTAACGGAAGATATTCTACCACAACATATGACGGATCTCAGTTCAGTCAGCTGGGAGCTACATTTGTAGCGAGCCTGAAGGTGACCTTTTAGCATTCAGGAGTTTAAAGAATGCAGGCAGATGGGCATATTCCGGGCAGGAGTATGCCCATCCTGATGTGCGGCCCGTTTTATTTGCCATATACTCTCCAATAGTTTTAATGGAATGAAGCGATCATGATTTTTTTCTTTCATCTTTGCGCTGTAAACTGATGATTGGTTGATCATTGATTTAGAGAATTGAGTTTTTATGATAAATACCAACGAACTGCAATTGAGAACCGTTCAGGTAACCCGCTATGTTACCCCGCTGCGCGAAGGCGGGTCAATGCCGGCTATCGCGGAAGCAGATGATGATTTTTTATATGTATTAAAATTCCGCGGCGCCGGTCAGGGTGTAAAAGCGCTGATCGCTGAGATCATCGGAGGAGAGATTGCCCGTGCACTGGGTTTCAGGGTGCCGGAGATTGTCTTTGCAAACCTGGATGAAGCCTTCGGCCGTACAGAGCCTGATGAGGAGATACAGGACCTGTTAAAGGCCAGCATCGGACTGAACCTGGCATTACATTACCTTTCGGGTGCCATTACCTTTGACCCCGCAGTAACGGTGATTGACGCCAAACTGGCCTCGCAGATCGTCTGGCTGGACTGCCTGCTGATGAACATGGACCGTACACCCCGCAATACCAATATGCTGATCTGGCATAAGGAATTGTGGCTGATCGATCATGGAGCCTCCCTGTACTTCCACCATTCATGGCAAAACTGGCAGGAGCAGGCCAAACGCCCCTTTGCGCTGATCAAAGACCACGTACTCTTACCCTGGGCCACAGAACTGGAACTGGTGAACGAGGAATTCAGGGCACTGCTGCCCAATGAACTCATCCGTGCAATAGTTGGCCTGGTACCCGAAGAGTGGTTGTCGGCTGAATCTGCATTTGAATCTGCAGCCGCACACCGTGCAGCCTATGCTGAGTTCCTCGATACACGCATTGCTCATTCTGAAATTTTTGTAAAAGAAGCACAACATGCAAGAACTTCACTTATTTGAGTATGCAGTCATCCGCGTGGTACCAAGGGTAGAACGCGATGAGTTTCTGAACGTGGGTGTGATTTTGTACTGTGCCCGGAAAAAATACCTGAAGGCTGCTTACGCGCTGGACGGGGACCGGTTAAAGGCATTCTCGCCAAAACTGGATATAGCCGATATCAGGGCACATCTGGATAGCCTGATGCTGATCTGTTCCGGTGCAAAAGACAGCGGTCCTATCGGTCAGCTGGATCTGCCATCACGGTTTCGCTGGCTTACCGCAATGCGGAGTACCGTGATACAGACATCGAGGGTGCATCCGGGATTCTGTAAGGATGCTGATTTGAAGCTTGAATTTTTGATGGAAGAACAAGTGTATTAAAGTTTGCTACACGGCTTTGCGGCTATCAGTCGTTTCTAGTCTTGTTGAGCTTTTTTTTATATCGCTTAAAGTTTCTCCAAGCTTCGCTGAAAAAATAGGTATACTACATCAATGCTGCCGGCTGCTGAAGCGCAGCCGAGAAGGCATCGATGTAGTATACCTATTTTTTTTAGGATGTCCTGTAGCATGGTGGCTTGTAAGGATGTATAAGCACGGTGCGCGGTAGGGTGGGTTAGTACGCTTGTTTAGATAAGCCCGTACAGTAGCCGTTGCATAAAAAACCTGTATACCAGATCGGGGCCTTCTCTGCTGCGCTTCAGCAGCAGGCAGCCCTGATCTGGTATACAGGTTTTTGCAATTGAGATGATCCTTAACTAACCAATTAGTATGCGACTTGCCATCCGGTATTTTGCTAACCGGTCAGGTATTAGCTACCTGACCGGGAGTATTACTTAGCGTCGTTAACTTGTTTGACAGCCTCTTCAGCAACCTGTGCCGAAGCACTGTCATTCATTTTCTGACGGAACTGTTTGATCTGGTTCAGCACTTCAATCAGCTGAGGGGCAAAACCGTTTGGTTTAAACCGGATTCCCATGTCCCTGATCAGGTTGATGCCCTGCTGTGCGTAAACTGGGTTCTGAACGTGTGCCGTCATGTAGATGAAATCCTTCATCATATCGAATTTGCTCTGCGGATCGGCATCTGTAACTTTCTTGTATACATAAGGCCACTCTGCATCGGTTCCGCTTTTGGCATATACCGTTACGATTGCGTTTGTTAAGTTGCCCTGGCTGTCTTTTTCAAATGATTTGGCAAAAGTCATGGCTTCCTCTGGTTTCAGGGCTGCCATTGCACCTAATGAGGCGCCGGCTACTGCATAGGATTGGCTTTTCAGGCCTTCCTGGTAAAGTGCCAGTTGTTGGTCACCGCCTTTTGATGTGCTGATCACTGTTATTGCGGCTGCTTTCACCAGGTTATTGTCATCTGTTTTTGCCAGTTTCAGGATGGTTGGCAATGCAGCATCGGTCAGGGTTGTGTTGGCCGGGTCAATTGCGTTCAGGGTTTTCAGGCGCAGGCCGTAGTATTTGTCCTGCAGGGCTGCCAGCAGGATCTTTTGGGCACTCTGGTCTGCCGGTTTTGCCGTTGCAGCTTCAATTGCCTCAAGCCTGTCCATGTAGAGCGGTGCGTTCTGGTACTGGAACAATAACTCTTCCATTGATTTATGGTCAGTTTTTTGACTGAGGATGATCTTTTCTGCATCTACGTTGACCAGGTTGGGCTGGCTGGCCAGTTTGTAGGTCAGCGTATCTGATTTGGCGGTCATCCAGATCTGGTGGCGTTCCTTTTTGCCGCCGGAGTAAATATCCACTGCCATTGGCAGCTGGAATGCTTTACCTTCCTGGGTTTGGTTGAGGTATACGGTTTGGGTTTTCGATTTTTCGTCCCATTTGTAGCTCATTTCCAGCAGGGGATGGCCGGCACCGTAATACCATTGGTTAAAGAACCAGTTCAGGTCTTTTCCGCTGGCTTCTTCCATTGCAAGGCGCAGTTGCTGTGCTTCGCCATTTTTAAAGGCATTTGTTTTCAGGTAGATGTTCAGCCCTTTGAAAAAGGCCGGGGCACCGAGGTAGTGGCGCAGCATATTTAAGATCCTGCCGCCTTTCTGGTAGGATACCACGTCGAACACGTCCTGCTGATCGTGGTAGTGGAAACGTACCAGGTCTTTCTTCTCATTACCGGGGGTTCGCAGGTAATTTTGCAGGGCTTCATTGTTGTGCTCATCACCGCTGTCCTGTCCGTATTTATGTTCTGCCCAGAGGGTTTCGCTGAAATCGGCAAAGGATTCATTTACAGTGATGTTGCTCCAGCTTTCTGCTGTGACGTAATCACCGAACCACTGGTGGAAGAGCTCATGTACTATTGTGCTTCTTCCGGCATCGTAATAACGGTCTGCCAGTTCGCGGGCGGTACCCTGTACGTATGAACCGTGCAGGGTGGCAGTAGTATTTTCCATTGCGCCGCTCACGTAATCGCGGACAACGATCTGTGAATATTTATTCCATGGATAGTCTACGCCCAGGATCTTTGAGTAGAACTCAATGACTTCCGGGGTAAAGCCGAAGATCTCTTTGGCATATGGGGCGTATTTGGGCTCCAGGTAGTAGTTTACCTCCTTATCACGCCATTTGTCTTTGTAAATACTGAAATTTCCCACGGCCATCATGAGCAGGTAAGGGGAGTGGGGCAGTTCCATCTTCCAGGTATCTGTTCTGGTGCCATCGGCGTTCTTTTTCTGTGAGGCCAGGCGCCCGTTAGACAACGTCACGTATTTACCGGGTACGGTCATGCTGATCTCGTTTGTCATTTTCTGGTTGGGCCTGTCGATTGTCGGGAACCAGGCCGATGAGCTTTGCAGTTCGCCCTGCGTCCAGATCTGTACGGGCTTGTCTTTTTCCGTACTATCGGGGTTGATAAAATAAAGGCCCTTGGCATCAGTGATTGCCGCGCTGCCCTTTACTTTCAGTTCATTTGGTTTGGCGGTGTATTCGATATAAACCGTATAGTTTTCGGTGTTTTTATATTCTTTATCCAGCTGAATGGCCAGGCTGAGGCTGTCGTATTGGTATTTGAGCGGGATGTTTTTGCCGTTCTTTACAATGCTCAGTGTTTTGATGTCCATGCCCTGGGCATCCAGGCGGAGGGAATCTGTAGGATAGATGTGCGGTTTGATGGTTACCCATTCCTTTCCGTACATATAACGTTTCTTGTAGTCAAAGCGGACATCCAGTTTGGTATGGATCAGATCATTGGTCTTTGTGGCCGTAGCCCGGTAGATTTTCATCAGGGGATCATCCTGTTTTTCCTGCGCCTGAGCAGGGGTGATGGACGCTGCACCGATGATCAGAAACGTACTGACCACGGCACGGCGGTAGGTTTTGGTTTTAATATTCATTTAATAGGTTTTTTTGAAATACAGTTTCAATAACGGTGTAAATCTATGACGAGTATTTATAAAAACAAACCATGTTTTCGATAATCATTTTAAATAAGGGAAAATGATGGAAATAAAGTGCTGTGATTGTACATATTATTGTAATTAGATGGTAATAAACAAAGTAATTCCTTGGTTTATTATCGCTGTTGGTTATCTTTGTAACGTGCTTATTCAATACTTTTTTAAAGGAAGCGATAAGCCTTAAAGAAGCAATAAGCCTTAAATTGGATAATGATGGAAAAAGATGATATGATGCTAGATGAATTGGCAAACAAGGAATACGAGTTTGGGTTTGTCACAGACATTGATATGGATATTTCGGAAGTTGGACTCAATGAAGATACTGTTCGGTTTATCTCTGCTAAAAAAAATGAGCCACAATGGCTGCTGGATTGGAGAATGAAAGGATTTAAGGCTTTCCAGAAACAGGAAATGCCGCAATGGCAGAACTTTAAAATGCCGGAAATCGACTTTCAGTCGATCTCTTATTATGCTGCCCCAAAGAAACAGGCCAAATATGCTTCGCTTGATGAGGTAGACCCTGAGCTGCTGCGTACTTTTGAGAAACTGGGCATCCCGATGTCTGAACAGAAGCAACTTGCCGGTGTGGCCGTTGATGTAGTATTTGACAGTGTTTCTGTGAGCACTACCTATAAAGAGCACCTCAATGAGATGGGGATCATCTTCTGCTCCATCAGTGAAGCGGTAAAAAACCATCCTGAACTGGTACAAAAATACCTGGGTACGGTTGTTCCGCATACTGACAATACTTTTGCTTCTTTAAATACAGCAGTTTTTTCAGACGGTTCATTCGTGTACATCCCTAAAGGGGTACGCTGCCCGATGGAGTTATCTACCTATTTCAGGATCAATGCCGAAAATACAGGGCAGTTTGAGCGCACGCTCATTATTGCCGATGAAGATAGTTATGTAAGTTACCTGGAAGGATGTACTGCTCCGATGCGTGATGAAAATCAGCTGCATGCCGCAGTGGTAGAGCTGATTGCCTTGAAAGGCGCTGAGATCAAATATTCTACCGTACAGAACTGGTATCCTGGTGATAAGGACGGAAAAGGAGGGATCTTCAATTTCGTGACCAAACGTGGTGCCTGCCGTGGCGATCATTCCAAGATCTCCTGGACACAGGTAGAAACCGGTTCGGCCATTACCTGGAAATATCCAAGCCTGATCCTGCAGGGAGACCATTCCTCAGGTGAATTCTACTCCGTTGCAGTAACCAATAACATGCAGATTGCAGATACCGGAACCAAGATCCACCATATCGGTGCACATACCAAAAGCCGGATCATCTCCAAAGGGATCTCTGCCGGACAAGGCCAGAACAGTTACCGCGGCCTGGTACAGATGGGCAGCAAGGCTAAAAATGCACGTAATTTCACCCAGTGTGATTCCCTGCTGATCGGTGATCAGTGTGGTGCACATACTTTCCCTTACATTGAATCAAAAAATAACACAGCAACGATAGAACATGAAGCCACCACTTCGAAAATAGGTGAAGACCAGGTGTTTTATTTAAACCAGCGTGGTATTGATGCTGAGCAGGCCATTGCACTGATCGTTAACGGTTATGCAAAAGAAGTGCTGAACCAGCTGCCCATGGAATTTGCTGTAGAAGCGCAAAAATTACTCTCTCTTACACTGGAAGGTAGTGTAGGATAATCATAAAAACAAACCATAATATGTTATCAATAAAAAATCTTCATGCTAATATTGAAGGAAAGGAAATATTAAAAGGGATTAACCTGGAAGTGAATGCCGGCGAAGTACATGCGATCATGGGCCCTAACGGATCTGGTAAAAGCTCACTGGCCTCAGTACTTGCAGGCCGCGAGAATTACGAAGTGACCGAAGGGGAAGTGTGGCTGGACGGAAAAAACCTGCTGGATATGAAGCCTGAAGAACGCGCCCGTGAAGGTGTATTCCTTGCATTCCAGTACCCGGTAGAAATTCCCGGTGTATCTAATATCAACTTTTTAAGAACAGCATTAAGTGAAATCCGTATTCACCGTAACCTGCCGCCACTTTCGGCTAAGGAATTCCTGAAAATGACGAAAGAAAAACAGGAACTGGTAGAATTTGAAGCCAAACTGGCAAACCGTTCATTGAACCAGGGTTTCTCAGGCGGAGAGAAAAAAAGGAACGAAGTGTTCCAGCTGGCCATGCTTGACCCTAAATTGTCTATCCTTGATGAAACTGATTCCGGACTGGATATCGATGCCTTGAGGATCGTTTCCAACGGGATCAATAAACTCCGCTCTGCGGATAACGCCTTTGTGCTGATCACCCACTATCAGCGTTTGCTGGAATATATCGTGCCTGATTTTGTGCATGTATTGTACAATGGACAGATCGTCCGTTCAGGAACCAAAGAACTGGCACTGGAACTTGAAGAAAAAGGATACGATTGGCTGAAAGAAGAACTTCAGGGCCAGGAATCAATAAATACTAAATAACATGGTAAATCTATTGACAGCTCCACTGTACGACAAACTGATCGCTGAATTTGAACATTCCGGAAGCGCAGCTGGTACAAGTGGTGATTTATCGGAAATAAGGACTACCGCCTTTGACTTGTTTAAGGCTAAGGGTTTTCCTACATTAAAAGATGAGGACTGGAGATTTACCAATCTCAGCCCTTTTTTAACGGATGATTTTACTTTTACAGCAGGCCTGGCCGAAGAAAATGCGGTGATCTCTGCACTAAATAAAGCAACTATTCCGGGCCTGAATGCCTACCTGCTGGTTTTACTGAACGGTACTATCCAGCCTGCACTTTCGGTATTACCGGATGCACAATCGGTGAGTATCCATACCACGGAAAGCATCAGCCATACGCCTGCCTTTATAAATCATGCAGCGCTGGATGCCTCGGAAACCAACCGGATGCTGGCTTTAAATACTGCTCTTTTTACTGACGGGTATTTCCTGGAAGTACATAAAAACGTAGTACTGGATAAGCCCATTCAGATTGTAAACCTGTATGCTGCAGATGAAAATGTATTCTTTCAGCCAAGGCACCTGGTTGTGGTCAACCAGAATGCAAAAGCCGAACTGATCGAGTCCAGCATCTTTATCAAAAATGGCAGCCGCGCCATACTGAACAGTGTTACGCAGGCAGACCTGAAAGAGAATGCACAGCTGATACAATATAACATTCAGGATAACCTTCCTGACGAAAGACTGATTACCTATAACCAGGTGCAGCAGGAACGCAGCAGCCGTTATGATAACTTTACGTTTAACCTGCCCGGTGCTGAACTGATCCGTAACAACCTCGAAATTGAGCTGAACGGTAGCCAGACTGAGACCCATTTATTTGGCCTCTACCTTGTTGGCGGCCAGCAGCTGACAGATAACCATACGGCCATCCACCATAAATTCCCGCATTGTGAAAGCAATGAGGTGTATAAAGGTGTACTGCTGGATAATGGTAAAGCTGTTTTCAACGGTAAAGTATTTGTAGAGCGCCCGGCCCAGAAAACGAATGCATTTCAGCAAAACAACAACCTGCTGCTGAGCGATAAGGCACAGGTATTTGCAAAACCACAGCTGGAGATCTATGCGGACGATGTAAAATGCAGCCATGGTTGTACAGTAGGTCAGTTCGATCCTGAATCTTTATTCTACCTGCGTGCAAGAGGCATCAGTGAAGAATCCTCACGTAAATTACTGGTAGAAGCATTTATGTTTGACGTAACGCAGAAGATCGGTAACGAAGTGCTGAAGGAGTACGTACAATCTTTAATTTACAACAAGATGGAAAATTCATTTTCATCTGTCGTTTAATCTGAGCAACCATGGGAAAATTAGCGATTGAAGATATAAGGAAGGACTTTCCTATACTGGAAACTCAGGTTTTCGGCAAAAAACTGGTGTATCTTGACAATGCGGCCACCACGCAAAAACCTGTACAGGTACTGAAGGTGCTCGAAGAGTATTATGAAGGATATAACAGTAATGTTCACCGCGGTGTACATTCGCTGAGCCAGCAGGCTACCGCTGCCTATGAAAAAGCACGCCATACTGTGGCTGCATTTATCAATGCAGCAAGCAGTGATGAGGTGATCTTTACGAAGGGAACTACTGATGGTATCAATCTGATCGCTTCTTCCTTTGGAAAGAAATTTCTGCATAAGGGCGATAGCATCCTGATCTCCGCAATGGAGCACCACTCCAATATTGTGCCCTGGCAGATGATCTGTGAGGAAAAAGGAGCTACGCTGAAGGTGATTCCCATGGATGAGAACGGCGTATTGAAAATGGAGCTTTTGCCGGAACTGCTGGATGAAAGCGTAAAACTGCTTTCTTTCACTTACGTGTCCAATTCACTGGGTACCATCAATCCTGCAAGGGAACTGATCAGACAGGCCCATGCCAAAAATATTCCCGTACTAATGGATGTGGCACAGGCTATACAGCATATGCCCGTTGATGTACAGGAGCTGGATGTAGATTTCATGTCCTTTTCGGGGCACAAGCTCTATGGCCCAACAGGTATTGGCGTATTGTATGGCAAAGAAAAATGGCTGAACGCACTGCCTCCGTACCAGGGTGGCGGGGATATGATCAAAACGGTTACTTTCGAAAAAACGATCTACAATGTGCTGCCATATAAGTTTGAGGCCGGAACACCTGATATTTCGGGTGCCATCGGACTGGGGGCTGCAATAGAATACGTAAACAGCATTGGGCTGGACGTGATAGCAGAGGCTGAACATGAACTGCTGACCTATGCACTGGCGAAACTTGCCGATGTGGAAGGTATCCGGTTTATTGGTAAGGCTGAGGAACGTGCAAGTGTGATCTCCTTTCTGATTGAAGGGGTGCATCCATATGATCTGGGTGAGCTGCTGGACAAACAGGGCATTGCTGTCCGCACAGGGCATCATTGCACAGAGCCGGTCATGGATTTCTTCGGGATTCCGGGAACCTGCCGTGCCTCATTTGCATTTTACAATACTACTGATGAAGTAGATTTACTGGTTGCAGGGATCAAAAGAGCTGCTGCCATACTTATATAACTATACGGATGACGATCAACGAACAACAGGATGAGATTATTGAGGAGTTTGAACTCTTTTCCGACTGGATGGACAAATATGAAAATATCATCGAGATTGGGAAAGAATTGCCTTTAATTGACCCGCAATATAAAATACCGGAAAAGCTGATCAAAGGCTGCCAGTCCAGCGTTTGGCTGCAGCCCGAATATAAAGACGGTAAGGTTTGGTTCACTGCAGACAGTGATGCTATCATTACCAAAGGGCTGATCAGCATGATGGTAAGGGTTTTGTCCGGCCATACGCCTCAGGAAATTGTTGAAAGTGATCTTTATTTTATTAATACCATAGGCTTAAAGACCCATTTGTCGCCAAACCGTTCCAACGGCTTATTGTCAATGCTGCAGCAAATGAAAATTTATGCCGCTGGTTTTATTGAACAGAAAAAATAATTAGACGATCATGGCTGAACTATCAATAAGAGACCGGATTGAAGAGGCGTTACATACGATATACGACCCCGAAATACCAGTTGATATATTTGAACTGGGACTGATCTATAAGATCCAGATGCTGGAAGATAATAACGTGCATATCTATATGACGCTTACGGCGCCGGCATGCCCTGCTGCAGGAGAGATCCTGGGCGAGGTAGAAACAAAAGTAAAGGCCATAGAGGGAATTGGTGAGGTAGAAGTGCGCCTTACCTTTGATCCGCCATGGGACAGGGACATGATGAGTGACGAGGCCAAACTGGAACTAGGGTGGTTGTAATGGAAACGGAACATAAACTGCCATTCAGGGAACGTGCTGTAGAGCTGCTGAAAACCAGTGGCCCGCAGTCTTTGTCTGCACTTGCGCGCGAGTTTCAGGTGACGGTGGAAGGCGCGCGTTTCCAGATGCTGCGGTTGGAAAAGGAAGGGATCGTTACTTCCAGCAAAACCGTAACAGGGAGGGGCAGGCCACAGCAGTTATGGTCGCTCACCAGTATGGGGCAGATGCGCTTTCCCGATACCCACGCGGCCCTCACTGTAAAGCTGATGGAAGTGATGAAGGAGACGCTTGGCGAGCAGGCTGTTTCTAAAGTGATCAATGCCAACGGCGAAAGGGGTACCAGCAGGTACCTTGAAGCTTTGGAAGGGATCACAGACCTTGAGCAAAGGTTACATGCCTTTGTATCCATCCGTACCGGAGAGGGGTATATGGCCCAGGTTATCAAAGATGAGGAAGGATTTATCTTCATCGAAAATCATTGTCCGATAGGAGCAGCAGCCCATGCTAATCCTGCTATTTGCAGTGCGGAATTCAAAACCCTGCAAAATGTCATTGGCGCAAATGTACCTATAAAACGTATAGAGTATATTGTTGACGGTGGCCGTAGATGTGCGTACCGCATATTCTCTTCTAAGGGCCGGTAATTTAACCGCCCGTTTCATCATCAGAAATTTTTTTCCAAAAAATGGTTATAAATTGCCGCGTAAATACTTTAGTATTGTCGGGCCCGTTCTGTAGTATGCCCTGCATTTTAGGCTGATAGATTTTAGTTTAATTTCAGGGCTGCGGAAACATTAGTGTCCTGATGTACGCTAATGTTCAACTTATAAAAAAATCCAGCTATGCATCAATTAAAAATTGATCCTTTTTTGCTGATCCGGTCACCGGCTTACAGTTATGAAGATTTTAACGCCCGGTACCTGCAGCAGGTGCTACAGACGGATTTTTTCCGGGCAAGCCTGTTTTTTGCAAGCCAGGCCTTTTATACTGAACTGCAGAAAAAAGGTTTCCGATATGAAGAGCTCAGCCCGGGCGCTAAGCTTACGTTATGGAAATACCTGAACAGGATGTGTCACAGGGCTTTGCCCTATGGGTTCTTCTCCTCTTATTCTCCGGGAACCTGGGCAGAGGAGGGCGGTGAAAGCCTCTGTTTCTCAGATGAGGATGAACTGATTGTACATCCAGACTTTAAGCTGGTGCTGGATGAGGTCAGCGGCCTGAACACTGATGATTTTGATGCACTGCGGTTCTATACAAACAATTCCCTCTATCCCTCTTCAAAAGAGTTACGTTTCATCAGCCAGGGCTATGCCGCAGAGAAGAAAAAATTTGCCATTGTACAGCTTAAGATTACCCCCGGTTTAAACAAACTGCTGAAATTTATCAGCAAGGGGCGTACAAAGGCAGAGATCATCAGTTTCCTGGAAGGAGAATACGGCGAGGAGGCACCGCTGGAAGACTATTTCAAAGGGCTGCTCAGCGGACAGGTTGTTGTTTCTGCCCTTACGCCCAATGTGACGGGCCAGCTGTTCCATGAGCGTTGCCTGGAGCTGCTCGGTACATATCCGGGTATCGATACACGGCGGTTGAGCTCCTTCCGGTTGCCGATCAGCAGATCGGAAACACCGGATCTTTCACCATTAAATGATCATATCAGCTATCTGGCAGGTAAAAATGAGGAGAACCCCTCTTATAGTCTGTACCGGCGCAGTGTGCAGGGCGGGCTAAACGGGCAGGTGCAGGAGAGGCTGGTAACGCTGATCAGGAATATGGATAAGTTAACGGCCGACCACCATATAGACACTATGGAGAAGTTTAAGGAAGACTTCGTCCGGAAGTATGACCAGCAGGAAGTGCCGCTGATGATTGTCCTTGATCCCGGCTCTGGCATAGGCTATGAAAATATGGCATCGGCCTTTGATGCGCAAAACGAGGATTTTATTGATGACCTGCGTGAAAAAAAGGAAAGTAAGGCGGGTGCCAGATGGGGGGCAGTTGAAAAGATGATCTTCAAAAAATGGAGCAACCTGAAAAAAGAGGGTGCAGACAGGATCATGATCAGCAGCGATGACCTGCTTGAGCTTCCCGAAAGCGGGCAGCAACTGCCGCCGGGCATGTTTGTGCTCTTTAAATCTATAGACAATGAACTCTGGGCAGACACCATAGGCGGGGTATCCGGCATAGAACTAAGTGCCAGGTTCAGCCCTTCAGGCACAGACATGGAAACATCCCTCAAGAAGATCTGTGAGCAGGAAATGGCGTTGAACAGGGATTTTGTGTTTGCAGAAATTGCCTGGTCGCCAAATGACAGGACGTCCAATGTAAACCAGAGGGGCCATTACTACGCCTATGAAATTCCTGTACTTACCCATGCGGTGCGTCCTGAAGAGTTTACGATCAGGCTGAGCGACCTGATGGTCTCCCTGCGGAACAACCAGGTGTATTTGCGGTCGGTAAAACTGGACCGCTATATTATCCCCAGGTTATCATCCGCTTACAACTACAAGATCTCGGCCATACCGGTCTTCCGGTTCCTGTGCGACCTGCAGTACCAGGGCATCAAATCCAACCTCTCCTTATCGCTGAGCAACCTGTTCCCGGGAATGGAATATTACCCGCGCCTGCAGGTGGAAGATGCTGTGCTGAGCCCCGCCACCTGGGTACTGAATGAAGATCATCTAAAAAAAATAACCGCTGAGGATGTATTCCCGGTGATGGACGTGAATATCCCGGGGCACTTCTGCCTGCTGGAGGGAGACAATTTCCTGGTCTTTAACCGGGAGGATGAAAATGATCTTGACCTGTTCAGGATGTGCGTCAGGAATAAAAAAACGGTTACGCTGACAGAGTACGCCTTTGCCGGCAGCCCGGTGCTGAAAGACAGCCGGGGGAAACCCTTCGCCGGCCAGTTCCTTGCCTGCGTCATCAATCAGAGGGCCGTTTATCAGCTGCCGCTTCAGCAGTCTGCCAGGCCGCTGAAGGAAGATGCAAAAGTAAAGCGCTCTTTTCTTCCGGGTGAAGAATGGCTTTATATCAAACTGTATGCGCACTATTCTTTAACTGACGAAATTCTTTTAAGTTTCATCATGCCGGTGGTGAAGAAGCACAAAAAAGACAATCCTGATTTCAAGTGGTTTTTTATCAGGTACCTGGACCCGGGATTTCACCTGAGGCTCAGGTTTTTTACCGGTGAAAAGCCTTCCCATGAGCTGCTGTCCGATCTGATGCGGAAACTGCAGCCCTGGACAAGAGCGGGTAAGGTATCTGATGTGGTACTGGATTCCTATCAACGGGAGCTGGAAAAATATTCGGTATCGTTAATTGCTGAAGCAGAGTCGTTTTTCTACCGGGACACCGAGTTCATCCTGGCTGTATTTTCGGCCAATGAGCTGAATACCAACTTTAAACTAGCTTTTGCGGTGAACAGTTCCCTGCAGATCATCCGGGGGTTCATTGCTGATAAAAAGGAACGGTCAGAGTTTTTAAATGAGGCGCTCAATAATCTTTCGGCAGAGTTCAGCAGGGACAAGGAAGTAGTGCGCAAGCTGGATGTGAGGTACCGGAAATTCCAGAAACAGATTGTTGAAAACCAGCAAAGCCTGGCGCTTCAGAAAAAGAAAAAGGCTGATGTAGATTTTAAGCGGATGACGCAGTTACTGGTAGCTCAGATTGAGGGATGGGATAACACAACGCGGTACAATTTACTGATCAACCTGGTTCACCTGCATATCAACAGGATATTTGAAAACACACCAAGGGAATATGAATACCTGATTTATCATTTTATGAAGAAACACCAGTCTTTTCTGAACTATACGACTAGCGATGGGTCTTGATGATGTTGTTGTTGATTTTCTTCAGTAGTTTTTCTTTGTAGGAGGAGCCGATAGGGAAGATCAGTTTATCGATCATGATCTTGTTCCCTTCCATCAGCGTTACCTTGTTGATGTTCACGATGTAGGATTTATGGATGCGGATAAAGATCTCCGGTGGCAGGCCTGCTTCAATTTCTTTCATTGTGAGGTAAATGATGTGGCTGTTTGGCGGGGTATGGATAACGATATAGTTGTTCAGCCCTTCAATATAATCCACATCGTTAAAATTGATCTTCAGCATTTTGCCTTTGATGCCGGGGTTGACAAAGAAATAGGTGTCATTCCTCACTTCTTCCTGCGCCTTTTTCTCCAGTTGTGCCATCACTTTGGTCAGCGATTTCAGGAACCGGGCAAAGGAGATAGGTTTGAGGAGGAAGTCTGAAATATTCTTTTCAAAGCCCTGTACGGCATAACCTGCGTGGCCGGTGGTGAAGATGATGGCGGTATTGTCATAGATCAGGTCTGCAACGTCCAGTCCCGAGATCTCCGGCATGTCAATGTCCAGGAAAGTGATATCAATATCCTTATGCTCATTGATGTATTTAACAGCCTCCATCGGGTTTTGTGAGGTACCCACCACTTCAAGTTGTCCGCTGTCCTTTGCATACTTTTTCAGGGTTTCGATCGCATGTGATTCATCATCGATAATAAAACATTTATACATAGGGCTTATAAAGTTATTTGAAGGTCAAAAATATAATCATCCTCATTTTCGGAAACATGAATCTGATGGGCATCTGAATAATAGGCGTCTAAACGCAATTTTAAGTTTTTTAGTCCAACCCCGTTGCTGGGAATATGCCTGCGTGATTTGAGTTTCCTGTTGGTGCTGGTTAAGTGCAGCTGGTTTTCGCGGATCACGAGATCTATAGTGGCAGGGTGGCTGCTGTTTTTGAGGTCGCCGTATTTAAATATATTTTCTATAGGGGTAAGCAGGATCAGCGGTAAGATCATGATGCCTGCGGCATTGCCCGATACATTGAAGGAAAGCTGCAGGTTATGGTCAAACCGGAACTGGTTGAGGTCTATAAACGTATTGATCTGTTCTATTTCGTCCTCCAGGTTTACCTTACCGGTTTGTGGTGTCTCTGTGAGTGCGTAACGCATGATATCGGATAAAAGCAGGATAGGTTCCGATAGTTCTGCGGAGGTCTTTAAGGCCGAATTGTAGAGGAAGTTGAGCGTGTTGAAGAGAAAATGCGGATTGATCTGTGCCTTGAGGTAGGCGATTTCAGAGTCCGCGAGCTTTTTTTCCAGCTGCTCGTTGTGCAGCTGGCTAAGCAACTCTTTCTTCTCCAGGTCGGATACCTTCTTCCTTTCTATGATTATGTTTAGCGCAAACCAGTATCCTGCACTCAGGCCGGTGAAATAAATAAATCTCCAGACGGCATAACTGAGGCCCGTGTACATATTCTTAAACGGGGAATCCGTAGTGACCTTAAGGTACAGGAGAATTTCTGCAAGGGAATACTTGAGCAGGGTGGAACAAATCAGCTCCAGGAGAATAAAAGCAGCGGTAATGTAAAATGGTTTTTTGTATGAGTAGGGTAAAACAAGGTGTGCATTAACATAAAATAAGACTATATTAATGAAATAAGAGTTAAAGTAATCTAAGGGCGTCCAGAATTTTCCTGTAAGGACAATGGTAATAATCGATTCATATACGATAAACAGTACCCATACCAGAATATGGGTGCCATAGAATTTGGTCTTTTTACTGTTTTTTGCAAAAATCATACAATCAAATATAAGGGATAATATGCTGATTTACCCTTACATTATTGGCGTTCGCGTAATAACTTTTATAATGACTTGAGACACACTTAAAATTGATGTATACCAAAAACTATATATCATGAAAAAGTCATTCTCAAAATCCCTGAAATTAGAAATTAAACCGGTTTTCCAATTTTCTGCTACAGAAATTAAAGGACAGTACGACACAGACCCCACAATTGCTACTGTTACGGCTACAACCTACATCTTCCAGCAGCCTAACCAAAGATAGGCAATTCCATCCTGATTTAGCCGGAATTTGCTGCCTGATGATAAGAAAATGCCGGGATAAACCGGAAATATTATCCTTATTATTTTCTTACAGCAAATTCTGGCTTTTATTTTGTTCTTATGTGTTGACGGAGCCTGGCTTCAACATTTTAAACAAAAACATCAGACTATGAAAATTACAAATTTAAGGGGAGCTTTGCTTTTATGCGCAGGGCTTTTTATAGGAAGCTCAACCTATGCCCAGAATAAGGAGCAGCAAAAAATTGAGGCAGCAACTACTGTACTTACAGATTTCAGTAAGATGAAGGAGTCTATTCCTTCTGAGCTTCTGGCAGTTACGCAGGGAATTATTATTGTTCCCAAATTAATCAATGCAGGATTTGTAGTGGGTGGTAAACGTGGTAAAGGTATTGCCATGGTTAAAAAAGCTGATGGTACCTGGAGCAATCCTGTTTTTGTAACGATGACAGGCGGTAGTGTTGGTGCCCAGATCGGTGTTCAGTCTGTAGATCTTGTCCTCATATTCAGACATAGTAAAAGCCTGACCGAGATCAATAAAAGCAGTTTCACCCTTGGCGGAGACCTTTCTGTAGCTGCAGGCCCGGTAGGCAGAAGCTCTACGGCCAATACCGATTATAAGCTGGAAGCTGAGGTATATTCATACTCCAGAAGTAAAGGGCTTTTTGCCGGAATTACATTAAACGGTGCTTCACTGGATATCGATGCAGCTGCCAATAAAGGCTTTTATGGTAAAGCAACAACTGCCAGTGCCATCTTTAAAGACCCTGCCAGTCCGAATGCGACTGTGAAAACGCTTAAAACTACTTTAGCAGGAATGCACTAAGCTATTCCATATATCATAAACAGAGGCCGGTAAATTTATTTTGCCGGCCTTTTTTTATATTTTAAAAACCGCGGCTCTCCTGTTTTGTTCTTCTCCTGCATTTATACTAAATCTTACAGATTATGGCTAAGTATTCAAAAAAGGCGGGCGAAAAGGTGGAAGACACCATGCACGAGATGAAAGAAGGCAAACTGAAATCGGGAAGTGGCAAAAAAGTGACCTCTAAAAAGCAGGCTGTAGCCATCGGGCTTTCTGAAGCGAGGAAAGAAGGCGCAAAGGTTCCGAAAAAGAAATAACTCAGATCATCAGCGAAGAAGATTCTTTCCTTTCATGATGGAATTCACGCTGATAGCTGAGGGGGCTTTTGCCGGTGATGGACTTAAAATATTTATGAAAACTGGCGAAATTGTAAAAGCCGCTTTCATAACAGATCTGCTTTACATTGATCTTATTTTCAATGAGCAGTTTGCAGGCATGACCTATTCTTATTTCATTGATGAACTGGGAATAGGTCTTTCTTGTTCTTGATTTAAAGTAGCGGCAAAAATAATTGATGCTCACGTGAGCAATCTCTGCTACTTCGCCGGTCTGGATCTTCCGTTTGAAATTGGCCAGTGAAAATTCATAGATGGCATGGATCCTGTCATTTTCTGTTTCTTCAAAATTATGCTTGAAACCCATCGATGACAGGAGTTTTACCTGGCTGGAATTTCCTATTGCCGTTAAGGCTTCCATCAGCAGGATGATCTTTTTTGTGCCCTCGGCCTTGAGCAGCTGCTCCAGCAGATCACCGATGTCATGCCTTGCCTGTCCGCCGATCTGTATGCCGCGCCTTGCTTTTTCCAGTGTAACCCTGATCAGCTTATTCTCCGGCAGGTTGAGGAAAGTATCTCCCCAGAAATTTTCATTGAAATGAATAACGCGGACGTCGGCAGTGGTTTTTACGTCCTCATCAAAATATACATCATCAAACCGCCAGTAGTGCGGCAGGTTGGCGCCGATGAGGATCACATCACCTGATCTGAAGCGCTTGATACTGTCGCCAATGAATTGTGTACCATTTCCGCTTTTAAAATGTATGAGCTCTACTTCATTGTGGTAATGCCAGCGGTTATTGATATAGGGCACATTGTCCTGCCGGGCACTGAATGAATTTACAGGTGTGGTAGATACTTTTAAAAGTTGAGGTTTCATTTTTTGTTACAAATGCTGTCAGATAAATGGTAAATATGCCAAAATCATTTAATGTTTAGTTCAAATGATAAAATAAATAAAATCAAAATTGCCTTCCTTTGAATAACCGAATATATATCGCACCCAAAAAATATAGGTTATGAACAGATATTGTCTTACACTCGATTTGATCGATGATCCGGAGCTGATTGCAGCATACGAAGAAATACACCAGCACATATGGCCTGAGATCTATATCAGCATCAACGAGGCCGGTATTGAGAAGATGGAGATCTACAGGCTGGGAACCCGCCTGTTTATGATCATGGAAGTGAATGACAGCTTCAGCTTCGAAAAGAAAGCGGCCATGGATAATGGAAATGAAAAAGTACAGGAATGGGAAACGCTGATGTGGAAATATCAGCAGGCTTTACCGGGAGCAAAACCCGGTGAAAAATGGATGTTAATGGATAAAATTTTTGAACTCTAAACCTATGTCGGCCATACAAACAACGTCGTATATACAAATACACCCCCTTGATAACGTATTGGTAGCCCTGGTTGATCTGCCAGCGGGTACTGCGATCAATTTTAACGGGCGCAGCTTTGCGCTGCTTACCCCGGTACAGGCCAAACATAAATTCACCTTGTTCCCGCTCGCAGCAGGAGAGGAGATCTTTATGTACGGGGTGCTGGTGGGTAAAGCGAGCGAGCCCGTTGCCCTGGGTGCTGCAATTACCGTCAACAATGTGGTACACGCGGCTGAAGATTACGAACTCGGGGAGCGGAAAACACAATGGCAGCAGCCAGACGTGACTGCCTTTGCAGATAAAACCTTTATGGGTTTCCACCGTGAGGACGGCAGCGTGGGTACAGCCAATTACTGGATCGTTATCCCATTGGTATTCTGCGAGAACCGCAATGTGGAGGTGCTCAAAGAGGCGCTGATCGGTAAGCTGGGCTTTAAGAAACCCAAGAGTTATGAAAACGAGGTAGACGGCCTGATAGCGCTGTACAAGACGGGAAAATCCATAGAAGATATTTTGAATGCAGACCTGCAGCGCTCGGCCGTGGCCAGTCCTGCAAGCCAGCTGTTCCCCAACATTGACGGCATCAAGTTCCTGAACCATGATATGGGCTGCGGCGGAACACGGATGGACTCGGATACGCTCTGCGGTTTACTGGCAGGGTACATTACCCATCCCAATGTGGCCGGCGCAACCGTGCTCAGCTTAGGCTGCCAGCATGCCCAGGCAAGCATCCTTGAAGAGGAGATCAAAAAGCGTGATCCGAACTTTAAGAAACCGCTGGTGATCCT
>Ga0247730_1000039_pt1 | contig 150551 bp, 149 predicted proteins | sample UWRJL073202C2_FD_180959 | JGI IMG/M metagenome (GOLD analysis project Ga0247730, IMG submission 180959) | Plant litter microbial communities from Arlington Agricultural Research Station in Wisconsin, United States - UWRJ-L073-202C-2 | ecosystem: Environmental > Terrestrial > Plant litter >... | reverse complement strand
AAAAGCCGAAAAAAATATTTTAAATCAAATCATCCTTGTCCATAAAACCAGCAACTAACAGGCGTTTGGCAAGATCGCGAATTTTGTGGTAAGTTCACGTTTGCGTTTCGCAAGAATTTTTATCTTTAACAGAAAATAATCTGTTGTGAAGTTCGCAACTGCGTGAAGTAGCGGAACGTTATAAGCAAATTAATCAACAATTCTCCTCCGAATGAAGCAAACCATCGTTGTGTTTATAATACTATTTTTTAGCTCTTGTAGCTTTTTTGATCAACAGGCTAGAATTGAATTTGACAACAGTCAGAAAACAATTGACGTGTTGTCCGAAAATTTTAAAATATCAAATATTTTTATCAAAGAAATTACAAAGAAAAAAGCAGATTCAGCTTTTACCTCAATTGATTTTGAAAAACCTGTGAAAGAAATTGACCTTAAAAAAATTAGAAAAAGCAACTATTCTGGACAACCAATAAATGAAATCATGAACAAGCAAAATTTAGAGTATACGATTATTCTAAAGGGAAATTTAGACAACATTGAAATTGCTAGATCAATCATTTTTACGAGTAACGATGCAAAAACAGAAAAAGTATTTTATTCGAACTTCTAAATGTGGAAACGTAAAAGGCTACGAATATTGGAAACTGGAAAAGTTTATAAAATAAAATCACGTTTAAAACAACAAATCCTGTCTATAACAGCCGTTTGGCTAGATTGGGGTTTTAGGCTTAATTTAAAGTTAGTCTTGTATTTGGTATGATTTGGCAAATCCGAATAATGGGCTTAATTTAGTCCCAAACTGCTTGTAGCGCGAGAACGTTAGGCGTCACTTTGAAAAACGAAATCCAAAAACATGATTGATATAGAAAGACGAAAAAAATTAGCATATCATTTAAGACATTTATCAATTGGATTAATAACCAATGATGAATTTGAAAACTATATCACTTACGATGTAACATTTGGATGGCTTCCTGAACAATATTATAGAGCGAAAGAAGCAAAACTTGACGATGCGATAATTATACCTATGCTAGAATTAAGTTGGTGTTTATATAGTGATTTGAAAGAGCATAAATTGAAAGGTCAATACAAACTTGACGAAAAACAACTAAAAGATATAGCAAGGTATATTCTATTCTTACACTCAAACAATGAATATGAATGGCCATACATTGACCCAACAAATCCGCTTATAAGATTCTCATTTAAAGATATCATGCTAAGCGTAATCACTTTGGGTCAACACTATAAAGAAAAAAGAAATGAAAGAGAAAGAGAATTCGCCGAAATGCAAAAAATGGGTGATTTTGATTATTGGCCGTTCATAAGTAAAGAACAATACGAAGAGCAACTTAAAAATCAACCATTCTTATCTGAAAAAAAAGCGAACGCCTAACAACGGTTTGGCTCAATAGCTACATTTACAATTAAAATCACGTTAGATTTTCCGCTGGAAAATCTTATATTAACAAGAAATAATCGTTCCACGCAGTCGCTACTGCGCCAAGCCGCGGAACGTTAGCCACAATAGTTATGAGAAATAGTAATAGAAAAGACATATCAAATTGGATAATTCATTTCATTCACAAACGAAAACCTGAAAATGATCCTCTAGAATTTTCATATGATTGGGATGGAGATTTAGAATATATAGAATTTCCAGATTCATTTACATATGAAGGAGAACCTAATTTTCTAACGCAGAAATATGAAGAAGACGATTATGGTATTGAACCAGATGCATATGCTTTTAGCGTTTTAAAGAAAATATTGCACGACGGTATAATAAAGACTGGTTGGTCATTTCGTAATCAAATGCCAACAATATATGGCCCAAAATCAGCTGCATGTTTCACGGAAATGCCTTTATACGCATTGATAGAATATGCCAAAAACAGAAATGATAAAGAATCAATAGAACCATACGGAATAGCATTTATTAAAGAAGAAATTTTTGAGGCTGGAGCAAGACCAGTAATTTATGGTTTAAGTGGAAAACATAAAGAAAGTAAAGAGAATGAAGAAAATTATGGTATAGGATTAAGAACATTAGCCGTTGAATGTGGAATTGGTATTAAAGAAATGTATAGATACGTATACACGAGCATTAAAAGACAAAAACGTATTGATTGGACACATGAAAGAGAATGGAGATGGGCAGATATTGATGAAAAATTTGATTTTGCTGGAATGCCATTTATTGCGGAAACTGATGAAATTAAGTTTAGTACTATAATCGTTTTTGTAAAAACTAATGAAGAGGTTGCTGACATTCTTGAACATATTCAAAATTTATATCACTCCAGAAGCACAAATTTTGATCGATTATATGATTTGGATTTATTAAAAAATACATTAATAATTTCCCTTGAAGATTTAGCCAATTTATCTGATGACATCGAAAATGTAAAAATTGATGATTTACCTTTAAACAAAATTCCGAGAATTGATAAGATTGAAGTAAGTGCCGAAACATATAATTTGGTAAAAGAAGCAATAGCTGAAGCTGAAAAAATAAACTTTTCTGTTACTGAAGAAAAAGCTAAAGAATATGGTGATATGGGCTTGTGTGGTTTTGCAAATGTCGTAACGTACGAAAGTAATACAGAAATTACACAAGCTCTAATTGATTTAGAAATAGCACATTCATTTGGAAAAGGAAAATATATTATTTATTTAAAAGGTTATCCAATACAATCAATCGATGTCAAAGAATATGGAGTTACAGCAGCAGCAAAATATTTAACAGAAAAACTAAATCAAAATTTTTATGCTGATACAAAATTAGATTAATGTTTCTACTGTGGCTAACCGCCTGTAACCGCAATCGCGGAGTTTTCGGTAAATTGAACGTTCATTTTCACGAAGAAATTATATCTTGGCAGAGAAAACTCGGCTCGCTTGCATCAGCAACTGCGGTTACAGGCCAAGCGTTAGGCGAAAGCTTCGAGAAACCACACGAAATAAGACTTTATGAATCGCTATAAATTACAAAAACTTAAATTTCCATCTAACTGTAAAGTTGTCAAACATGAATTTACCACTTACGATCCGGAAATCGAATTTTCTGAGAATCACAGTTTGAATTATTTAAGTGAAGACTTACTTCAAATAGAATTTGAAGAACTAGATTTAATTGTTGACTTAGGTTGGTATGGCGGAATTTCCAACAAAAAAGGTTTGTTTAAAATCCATATCATTAAAGATTCCAATTGGGAAAATCCAATCAAAATCGAAACCTCGACTTCTCAATTGATAATCGTAAAAAAACTTGAAGATATATTATCTTTATTGAATAAATGAAAGTAAAGCCATCGCCTAACCGCCTTTAACCGCAATTGCGGAGATTTCGTTAACTGAAAATCATTAATTTACGAAGAATGTTTTATCTTGGCAGAAAATACTCAGTCCGCTTTGATCCGCGACTGATGGTTACAGGTCAAGCGTTGTGTGCTAGTTTACCAGAAAATATGCGGTTAAAAAGAAAAAAAATGAAAAGAATAATATTGTCAATTTTTATAATCACTTCATTTATTTCTTGTGGTCGTAAATTAAACTCAAAAGTTGAAGAAGCGGTAAATAAAATATCTGAAGAAACTGTTATCTATCCTGATTGGGAAACTACAAATGAAGCTTTTGAAAATTTATTTAAAGTAGCATCTTTAGAAGATTTAATATATTTAACTGAAAACGAAAATTCATTTGTCAGATATTATGCTTTCATTGGATTAAGAGAAAAAAAATATTCCAAAATCTTGGAAATTTATAATAAGCATAAAAATAATACTGAAACTATTTATACATCAAATGGAGCTTGTATACAAGGAAATCAAAAAATAAGCATTTTAATGCTTAGGGCTTTAGATCCAGAAAATAGTGAATATAGATGGCTAACAAAAACTGAATACAACAAATTTTATGACGAACAAGTTAAATAAAATTAGATCAAAATTTGTTGCGAAAAAACCAGCACACAACAGCTACTACAACGGATTTGGGTAATAGGCTTAATGGGAAGTTGGTTTTGTATTTGGGATGATTTGGCAAATCTGAAGAATGAGCTTAGCGAGGGGACGTTGACAGCAAGACAAAAACAAAAACGTAAATAATATTAGTTATGGCAGAATTTAAACTAGGAATATTGACAGATGTGTTAGACTTGTTCGAAAGATTAGAAGCAATTGTTCTAATTACAGAAGCACAAAAGACTGAAATTATAGAAAGTGTTAGTGATGCAATACAAGCTACTGAAAAAGAATTCGGCAAAAGAACTGATGGTTCGAGAGATATTGGACAAAATGAATCTGTTGGAGATGCTTGGCACAATGCAAGTGTCACAATTAAAAAATATTTGCCGCAAGAAAAACTTGCAAGATCTTTACGAATGAAAGGTGAAGCTTGGATTAATATGTATAAATGGTCTGAAGCGGAATTATATAATGAAAATATTAAGATTGAAGAGATTTATGAGCGTTTAGAAAAATTAACTTCAACTAGAAGAAAAATTTTTAGACCTAAAGATTAATACAAATGTCCTTCTGCTAACAGCTGCTACAACGTTAGCTGTAATTGCAAAAACGAGACGTAATAAAACTTAATCAGTACTTAAATGCTAAAAAAACTCATTGTTGGAAATGTTTTGTTGTCAATTTTTATGTTCACTTTTATTTTTTATAGTTATGCTGGGATATCTGGGGGGGACATAGCGATCATCGCGGGAAATATAATTTTTGGCTTAATTCAATTGCTTGCCAATTCAATATTTTTAAGAATTAAACAATCTAATCTAACAGTCAAAATTCAAATGACAATTATTATAATTCAAGTAATTGAATTACTAATATTTTTATTTTACGGCTATCAAATTAATGAGTATATAAAAAGCAACTACAGCTAACAGTACATAAGCGACCATTGCTGGTTTTCAGTCGCTTCTACCCTCTTTTTACGAAAAAATTATATCTTCACCGGAACAAAAAGTTTCGCTTTCGCCGCAACCGCACCTATGCGCCAAACGTTAGACATAATTGCTCACCATGACAGAATTACAATTTAACACGAGAAATCAAATTATCAATACTTTAGAAATCTTTGCATCAGAACAAAGACAAATTGAGTATAAAAAGTCTGTCCCATTTGTTCACGTTCCTGATGAAATTATTGCTCAGTGGCACGGATATCAAGAATTAAATAAAAGAGATTGGTATGTAAAAATATGGCACGAATCTGAATTAAAAAGTATTGAAAACTTTGACTTAACATTAAAGTCTTCTTTAAACTGCTTTAGTAATGTAAGGGATGTACCTGAGATTTTGCTAAAAAAAGAATGGACCGACATAATGGAAGCTGCTGACGAATGTTTAAAATGTTTGAACAGCAACTATGCCTAACAAGCCGTTTCAAACAATTGCGAATTTTGTAGTAAGTTCACGTTTGCTTTCCTTTGAGAAATTTACAAAATTTATGCTTTTACAAAGTAAAGACCAAACGCCGGAACGTTAGTCGTCAGTTTGGCTGAATGCAGAAAATCAGAAATGAAACAGAAAATTAATTAATCAATGTTAGATAATTTAAACAACAAATATCTTTATTTATCAATCTCAATTTCAGTTGCCTTATTCATATCATTGAACTTCATTTTAGGTCCAACTTCTGTTTTTGGTCTAGCAGAATTTATACAGAATAAAACAGGTTACTTTTTCGGAGTTGACATAAATACTTTGGATTACCTTTTAATCTCATTAATTCCAATTTACAGTTTAATGTTAACGAAAAAAAGTAAACGGAAAATTTTATCCGAAATTCTAAAAGACAACTTAATTATTTGTTTGAGTTGTCTTTTAACTTTTAGTATTGGATTATTCATATTGATTTCAAAAATTGGAAGTCCATCAGAAAATCCACTAATTCCAGAATATTTGCGAGTAGAACCATTTAAGCAATATTCTTTATTTTTCATTATTTTAGGTTTAATATTACCATTTTTATTTACACGAAAAGAAGTTGAAGAAACGAAAAGCGAAATTGAACTTATTGGAAAACAAAATGAATAAAAAAAACGAACGCACAACAGCCACTACAACGGATTTGGGCAATAGCCTTAATGGAAAGATGGTTTTGCATTTGGGATTTTTTGGCAAATCCAAAGAATGGGCTTAATTTACTCCCAAACGCTGTAGTACCAGAATATTAATATTTCGGAAAACTCGGAAAACAATGAACCCTAGCAATGGAAAAAGATAGAGAGGAATACTTAAAAAAGAAGTGGCTTGAATTTCATAGAAATCAAGAGATAGCGATCAGGCAAAAAAAGCTAGATTCATTTATTTCAAATCTCCAAGAAAAATTTAATGTGATAATAACTAAAACCAGTTTTCCTTTTTCTGAAGTAGCTTCTCCATCTTTGTATAATTTACCAAGTGAACCTAAGTATACAAAATTCACTATTAACTCACCTGAAAACGAAAACCAGATAATATCAATTATTAAAGAATGGTTTACTAAACAGGAATCAAAAACATTCTTAATAAGGAATGATTATTTAATTGATGACGATGACTTTTTGGAAATTGATTCTTTAAGTCTCTTAGAAAATTTTAATTCAGCAATATTAGAATTTGATTTATTTCATACTTTAATATTCTCGCCGTCATCAAATCATTTTATTAATATTTTTGAGTTTGAAAATGAAGTAAAATTCTATAAAGGAATTATTTCTAGAGGGAAGATTAAATACTACTGCTAACAGCGTTTAACCGCAATCGCGGAGATTTGAGTTGCAGAACGTTTGCTTTCAAGAAGAGGCATTATCTTCAGCAGAGAGAACTCAGTTCGCTTTTATCCGCGACTGCAGTTACAGGCCAAACGTTATGTTAAAGCTTTTAAAAACCTTACTAACAATGAAACAAATTTTAGAAACAGATCGATTATTATTGAGAGAATTTAGCATCGAAGATTCTGAAAATTTCTATCGTTTGAATCTTAATCCAAACGTTGTAAAATATACAGGCGACAAAGCATTTGAAGATATTACCGATGCAGAAAATTTCTTAGCTAATTACAGAGATTATGAAATTAATGGTTTTGGTCGTTGGGCTGTAATTGACAAATCGAACGGAGAATTTCTAGGCTGGTGCGGATTAAAATATGCGAAAGAAATTGACGAAACTGATATAGGTTTTAGATTTTTTGAAAAGAATTGGAATAAAGGTTTTGCAACAGAAAGTGCAAAAGCTTGTCTAAAATATGGTTTTGAAAAACTAAATTTAAAAATCATTGTAGGACGAGCAATGGCAGAAAATATTGCATCTATAAAAGTTCTAGAAAAGCTTGGTTTGAATTATGAACGTGAATTTGATTTTGATGAACATAAAGGTCTGATTTACAAAATTGAAAACAATCCAGCCTCCACATAACAGCGGTTTTGCAAAATTGCTGTTTTGGTTCTAAAAGTTCGTTTGGTTTTTTATAACTTCGTTTTCGTCGAGCCAAGCGAACTCAGTTCCAGTTTCCGCAGCTTACGCAAAGCAACAGGACGTTAGCTGTTATTGTAAATATACAATTAGTCAAATCATATGATGAAAAAAAATATTCACTCTTCTTCTAGTTTTAAACTCTCTCTTTACTTTTTCTCAAATTGCAAATGATAACTTAATCAATTATATAAAAGTTGCCGAAAAAATTTTAATAACTAGTCATGAAGATTTAAATCTCACTGTTAAAAAACCAGGAAAAAGTAAAACCATAATCAGAACTTTACTAAAAAATGGAAAACCTAATAAGAAAATAATAAAAGAAGAAATTCAATTAGACTTAAAATTAAAAGAAGAATTAATTGAGATTATTTCAATGCAAAAAAATGACAGTATTTGGGATGGTGCTTACTGCTTTTTGCCACATCATACAATATTCATTTACAAAGAGAGAAAATGGTCCTATATTGACTTATGTTTTGGATGTGATCATTATTCTTACAGTAAAGACTTACAAATAAATAAAGTTGAATTTTTGGTAACTTATGAAGATTGGCGAAAATTGGAAACTTTTTTCCGAACGCAAAACTTAAACTATGAAATGCCAAAGAAAAATTAACAACAGACAGCTACAGCCGTTTGGCAAGATTGCAAATTTTGTAGCAAATTCACGTTTACGTTTTGCAAGAAATTTCATCTTAATAGAAATTTATTGGGTATGAACTGCTGCCTCGCCAAATGGCGGAACGTTGACCGTAATGTGGAAAAAAAATCAAAATAGAATGAAAATCCTAAGTTGGAATTTAGAAAGGCCGAAAAACATTTCAAATTCAGATAAGAATATTATTATTACTGATTTAATCCAAATACTAAATCCTGATATCTTATTCTTGACTGAAACTAATTCTGCAATTGAGTTTAAAAATTATTTTGTGCATCAAAGCGTTGAACTGCCAAAACTTCATGACAACCAAGAATATAAAGTTGGAGAAAATAGAATCTCAATATTTAGTAAATTTCAAATTGAAGAAGTAATTGAAACGTATGACGCTTACACAGCAATTTGTTGTATAGTAAATTCTCCAATTGGAAAATTGACATTGTATGGAAGTATAATCGGTAGTTTCGGTGGAAAAGATAAATATTTCAAAAAAGATTTAGAATTTCAAAAATATGAAATTGCTAGATTGGCTAAAAGTCAAAATCTAATTTATTCGGGCGACTTTAATATTTCTTTTTCAGGTTTTGCATATCCAAGCAAAAGTGTGATTTTAGAAATGAGTGATTTCTTCACATCAAATTCGCTTGTAAATATTACAAATGGAAATGAAAATTCTGCTATTCAAGTTGTTACAAGCAGTGAGATTTTAAAAGATAAGAAATTGTCACAAGAAATGGTTGAAATAGATAGAAAAATTTCTGATCATAATTTAATAATAGTAGAAATGATTGACACCCACTGATTATAACTGCAAACGTGTAGATTTCGGTAAAGTGACGTTTATTTTATCAAGAAATTATATCTTAGCAGGAATTCAGTTATGAAGTTTGTAACCTCACCAAAGTTGCGGAAAATTATAAGCATTAACAATAAACTATGGGATTTCAATCAATTGTTCACGGAAGAATCATTATCAATAATAATCTTGTAGATGCTAGAAAAGTGATTCAAGCATTAGGAAATGACGAATGGATGTTTAGAACTGAAATGTTTGGACAAGGCATTTCAAATGTTACTTATTATGAAGATCCGGTAATATCATTTGGTGCAACTTATAAACAGATTGAGTACCATTGGACTGAATTCATTATAAAGTTTGAAGATATATTAAGACAAATCGATTTTGAAACTGCAAAAATTCAATTAGAAACCGAAATTTTGGGAACTTACAATTTCTTTTGGAAGTCAAAAAAATCAACGAAAGATAACTTTGACGATAACGATAAGCTGATTGATGTTGATGAATGGTTTTTTGGATTTGGAAATAGAAGTAGATGGGGAACTTTAGAAACGGATTTACTTGAAGAAGAGATTTTTAGTCTAGAAGATTTTAAATATCCTGTAAAATAAGTGAATAGCGCCTGCTAACAGCTACTAAACGGATTTGGGGTGATTTTATAAATCTGCTCTAACGAATAAAGGCAAAACGTTACCAGGTAACTTTAACCAACGAAAATGAAAAATCAAATTCAAGTAAAAGGAACTCAAGGATATGCAGAAGCGACTCAAAAATTCATCAATGCAACAATAGCAATATGTTTTTTTGATTTACATCGAGATTTTATAAAATTAATACCTAAAAGTCCATGCCGAATTTTAGATATTGGAGCAGGCATAGGAAGAGATTCTCGGGAGTTTTCAAAAATGGGCCATTCTATACTTGCTGTTGAACCCACTAAAGAATATCGCAAGGCCGGTAAGAAAATGTTTCTTTCTGAAAATATTGAGTGGCTTGATGATGCATTGCCTAAATTAGAGAAGCTTGGCAAAGAAAGTCATTTCGATTTTATAATTGCTTCGGCTGTATTGCATCATCTTGATACTGCTGAACAACATAATGCCATTAAAAGAATTTCAGAACTATTAAATAACAACGGTATTTTTGTCGTATCTCTTCGGAACGGACTAGCGGGAATAGGTACTCACGTATTTCCAACAGACAGCTGTAAAATTATTAAAAGTGCAGAATCCTGTGGCTTAAAAACGCTATTGGTAATTGACAACCAACCAAGTCTAATGAAGAATAAAGAAAATGTAAATTGGTCGAGATTAGCTTTTCGAAAATAAGAAACTAAAAGCGTTCACTGACAGCAGTTTGGCAACCGTTAGTGTAATTGTAATACTAAACTAACCTAATATTAATGCTAAAAATGTAGTATAAAATTTCACAACTCAAAAAATGTAATAAAATAGTACTCATCAAGACTATTACAATTTATAAAAACAATTATCAGTATTAAAAAATTATGAAACCAAAAACTATTTGCTTAATCGGATTGTTCTTCTTTGTTTTAAGTTACATATTATTTTCTCAAGGTTCGAAGTTAGCTTATTTTCAAAAGCCTATCGATTTTGCGCATTGGTTTAATTTAATTGGCGCTGTGTTGTTGCTTTCATTCAACAAGGTGTTTCCTAAAAACAATCTTAGTTCTTTTGCTTCTTTTTTGACAACTTTAGGAGTTATTGCTCACATTGGTCTTTGCACTATTGATTTTGTAATGTGGAGTTTTGGTGATGATGATGTTGCTAGAATAAAATTAGGTGAACATATCAGTAATACTCCTTCTATTTTGTACCCTTTTATTATTGTTGGACCTTCTTTGCTTTTTATTGGACTGGCAGTTCATGCTTCAAATTTTATCAAAACTCATCTTGTAAGCGCTTTAATGGTTATAATCGGAGCTCCTGCTGTAGGTTTTTCGTTTTTTATATTGAAAGATGGAATTTATATGGTGCTAAGTTGCGTACTTTTTGCTTTAGGATTGATTTTACTTCTTTATAGAGGAGAAAAGCAGAAAATAGTTGGGTAATTTTTAAGTTATTGGAATGTAAATGCTATTTATTATAGGTATTGAATAGAGAAATTGTCTAAAATTTAACTTAGCATCTACTTACCACTATTTTATAAATTAGATTTTGTTCTGCAGTGAAAGCCAAATTTCAATTTCGGCAACTTACAATAAAACTATGATATTATTTTTGGAGTGGAATTCTTAGAAAATCAGATAAATATAATCTGGTATTCAACAACTTATGAAACAAAAATAGTATCTTTATTCTTTTAAAACTGAATGAACTGAGTAATAACTAATGCAATCTATTATGAAAAAAATAATTGTTTTGGCATCAGTATCGTTTGCTAGCGGTATTCTCTTCGTAAATATTTATAATTCATTAGTCAATGCGGTTGCAGTAGAAAGCGATATTCCAACTTCGATAATTGCAACCAGAAATTATTTTAAAACAGTAAATCCTGGAGATTTTTTTAAAATTTTTTCGCCATTGACACAACTATTGGCTTTAGCATCACTTATATTATTTTGGAAAAGATCGTCCTCAATAAGATTATTTTTAGGAACTGCATTTTTATGTTATTTAGCTGCTGATATATTTACTTTTGTTTATTTCCATCCTCGTAACGATGTCATGTTTCTTTCTGAAACACTTCCAGATACTGAAACACTTAAAAAATTAGCGTCAGAATGGAGTTCTATGAACTGGCTAAGATCACTGATAGTCCTATTTGGCATCGTATTTTCATTTTTAGCAATTGATAAAATTTACTCATCAAAATAAATGCTTGACAATTCATTATTATAGATTTCAAGAATTACTGTAATAAGTTTTTAGACTTACAACAATTAAATAGCATTAATCTTAACGCTATTTTATGTCTACAAAATTTCTAACGTTTATTTTAAATTGCTAATTTTAAGTAAACTCAAAAATTTTATGGATCATTTATTTTTTAAAGATTGGGAAAGCCTTTACCACGTTGTCATCTGTGCTTCAATTTCTTATCTGGCACTTTTTTTATTTATCCGTATTTCTGGCAAAAGGACTCTGGCAAAATTAAACGCTTTTGATTTTGTTGTTTCGGTAACGTTAGGTTCAACTTTGTCATCAATGATGCTCATGAAAGTAACTATTTCTGAAGGTTGTGTGGCCCTAATGATTATTATTCTTTTGCAATATCTGTTGGCTTTTTTTGCAAAAAAATCAAAAACTATGGAAAAAGCTATCAATTCTACTCCTACCCTTTTATTTTATAATGGAGAATTCATAGAAGATGCAATGAAAAGAGAATTAATCACAAAAGAGGAAATTTATTCAGAAATTAGGCAATATCGAATCGAAAGATTAGAAGATGTTCGTGCTGTGGTTATGGAATTAAATGGAGAAATGACGGTAGTTAAAAAATCAGATTTATTCAGTAAAGCAACATCTTTGGACGATATTAATATGTAAAGGAGATTTAGCAGAAATTGATTTGATGCTAATTCCTAAACAAGATATTTACGATGGAGTTGTCAATTAATTGCAGTTAATTATCTTTGGTACAACTTTTATAAAAGATACATCATGACAGAAGCTTATACCCTATTTGAAAAGCAAAATCATCTTAAACCTGATTTTGATAAATCTGAATTTGAAACTTTAGATTCGTGGGATTTTGGTTGGGCGATTTTAGAACCAATCAATATTGCTGCAGATAAGGAAAGTGAAATTGAGCTTGCGAAGCGATTTTCTCCTGGACAAAAAGCTCTATATTTCTTTTGGTATCTGGACGGTGAAGTGACTAATGGTGGCTTTATACAGTTTTATTGGAATGAAAACCGCAAGTATTTATCAGCAATTTTACAGGGATTAAAATTGATTGGCGACAATGAAATGATCGCTCTTGTGGAAAAAGCTGATAAAGTCTACACTAAAAACAAAGCCAAATTTGAAGCAGAAGATACTCAAAAGAATTTTGAAAAACTTTATAATGAAGTGACCGATTTTGAAGATCTTGATTTAAAATATTATGACATTCACGATAACACTATGGATTTGATAGAGAAATACATAAGACAAAATCAAGAGGATTTTGTAAGTTTTAAGTAATTATTAATTTGCTTTTTTAATTATGGAGATGGCATAAAACATATAATTTTGTATCGCACTCTTTAATATTTAAGATAAAAAATCTAATCAATTAAAAATCAAGAAATGATTTTCTACCTTTTTTTAATGGCCTTTGTGCAATGTTTGTGTTATTTGTTTATTGACTCTAAAAAGATTAAAACCAGCAAACTTTGGGTATTATTGCTTTTTATTTTAGCCTATTTTATTTTATTCCCTTTTTTATATTACCAAAAATATGAAGGTGCAAGGTGTGGCTTGCCAATTTTGGCAATGTATGGGTTTTTCTGGATTTTTGGAGGCGGTGTTACCATTATAACTCATTTTGCATATTTTCTTTTGAGCAAATTGTTGGCTAAGGGGTGATATTTATTTTAAAATGTTATAATAAAAAAAGCGCATTACGCGCTTTTTCAAATTAATCTATACTATTGTAATGCTAATTTAGTGCTTGAAAAGATGATCTAATAACCATTTGAATATTTCTTGAAGCTTCTCTTCAATAAGTTCTTCTTCAGCATTAAAGGGCGTACCGTCAAAATATCGTGGACTATTTCCATCGCCGTCAGGACTTCCGTGATCTTCATCAATTGATTTACGCCATCTTTCTGCATGGGTTCTCCATTCTTGCTGGTCTACAAGTTGAGGTTCGGTAAACCAAACATTCCAAGAAAGCAGATTTCCTGGTTGCAACATATTGCCAGAAGCTAGGTTGAAAACATCCATAATTAGCTGATTAAAATCATCTACAAGAGGAATATTTAACTTTTTGATCGGACCAATTTCTACTTCTATATTGGCAACATTCCAAGCTTCATCGTTGTGAAGGGCAAAGTCAGGACTTTCAAATAAGCTGGTTATACCACTGCGAACTGGAAATATCGGCTCTTCGGGATTTTGATATTTATGCGTGGTAACAATAATAGCATGTGCTTTATGTGAGGGAAATGGGAGATCATTTTTTGCAAAGAAGTCCCATAACATTTTTACAAAAAAATTCTGATGTGCGCTCGGACTGAACCATATTTTGCCTTCGACGGTCATGTCTGCAGCGATTTCCTTATTAGTTTCATCAGCCCAACCTCTTTGGCCCGTGACAGTAACTTCAACATTTAAACAGCCAATTTTGTGAACATACATGCCTTGTTGCGGACAAATGATAGAGTACACTCTTCCTGTATCGGTGTAACCAAGCCTAGATATATATGGAGCAAACATTTGAAAACATCTTTTAGGATCGGGATTTCCTTTTTCTGTTTGCCAGCTAAATTCAGGCCATTTTACAGCCTGTTGTCGCTGAAGAAGATTGATGTTTGCCAAGTTATCTAACATTGGCAAAGAAGATAGATCAGGATTGGGATAGGCAAATGCGGGATTCGATTGTGCAAATCCTCCTTCCCAGCCTGGCGGGATGCCGTGGTCTTGATTTGGGGTCATAATTTATATTATTTAGTAGGTTAATTGATATCTCAATTTTGTTTGCGACATCACTACAAATTTGTTTTAAATTATTGATTTTAAAGACCGTAGAATTACGTGTTTTATAAATTTACAGACATTTAGTTTTAGTAGATTTTAATTTTTGTAAATGGAACTGCTTTTTTTTTAACTTCGCTAAACATAGAAAATAGGTGTTGTAGCAATAAATTACAGAATGCTTAATTGAATATCAACTTACATAACTAGTAGTAATGAAATTAAAGAAAAAAATTTATATTATCATTTCTCTTTTGCTATTACCTATTTTATACTCCGTTTTTATAATGACAGATTTTTATATGCCAAAAAATAAAAAACTATCAAATTCAAAACAATTAACTACAGAAATAGTAAAAGAAGTCATGAAAGAAGCTGTGGAAAATGACACTCTTTTTTTAATCATTGAGAATTTCAGACCTTTAAGTTGTGGTAGTGAAGGACTTGAAAAAAGAGGATTTATTCAAAAATATCACGAACTTAAATATAGAATCGAATCTCAATATTATCTTGATAAATCAAAAGATTTTGAAATTTTATATAAATCTGGAAACAAAATAATAATCACAGGAGAAAGTTCAAAATGGTCCAGAGGGTTGTAATTGTTTTGGATCTTCAATAGTCAGTTTTGATTCTATTGCGATTAAGGATAAAGCAGTCTATGAAATTAAATATATTTCAACTTCTAAGAATGAAGTAGAAATTTCGATTATTGATTTTTCAAAGCAACAAAAAATAAAATCTTTAGAATTTGCTCTAGAAAATGGGTTATGGAAAGTTAATTAATTTGGGGTAAATAAATCAAGAAAAAAGATGAACAAAAAAACTAAAATATTTACATTACTATTTTCAGGAATTTTATTTGCCTATATTTTATTTCAATCTTACCAACGCGACAATTTACTTAAAATATTTTATTTCCTATTTTTAAGTATAATTTCAATTTATATCTTCTATAATGGAATTTTTGAGGAAATAAAAACTAAAAAAAACAGAAGCTTAAAAAGTTATCCTTTAACGCTTATTGGAATCTTTCTAATTCTTTTAAACACTGGAATAACAGGTTATTATGAGATTAAACTAAATCGTCCAACATTAATCAAAGCAAAAAATCATGGTATTTATGCAGACTTCAAGAAAAATGGTTGCTATATCATCAAAAGCGGTAGTTGGGCTAGTAAAAAATATTTTTATGGTAAATATAAAATCAAGGATAGTATAATTACAATTGATAAATTGGATTCTGAAAACATGCGAATATCAAACAAATTAGTAATAATGCATCATAATAAAAGTAAGCTTAAACTATTTCAAACTCATAAGAAAGAAAATGAAATTCTTGTAAATCAAAGTTTTGAAATAATGGAAGATAATAGAAAACAGTAATAAATTAAAGTAATGAAGACTTAAAAAAAAACAGATTTATCTGAATTACACATTATCAAAAAGAGCGCTGAGGAACTAAAATTAATCTTATATATTAAAGAATTTGACAAATTGAATGTTAACTCAACTTATAATAAAAATAATGAATTAACCCAATATTTAACTCAAGTGCTAATTTATATAGAAATTGATCGAGAATTAAAGGAAAATGAAAAAATTCAATATTTGCTTGATCAACTTTTAGTTCTTGAACAGCAAATTTGTAGTTGAGTTCGAAACTACAATAATAGTTGCGAAAAAGCTAAAAAGCCAAAATTAAAATTTGATTGTAACTGTGATAATAAAGCTCCAGAAGTTAAATAAGTATTAGCAAAGTCAATCACATCTATTAGAGTAATCCTCTAAAAGCATTATTTTTTGTTATAATTTTTATTTTTGGATTAAAAATTGAGTAAGTTTGATTTTTAAAATTGCTTAGTATGAAAACCAGACTTATTTTTATCTCAATATTATTTTTTGCACTTTATTCAAATGATGCTTATTCACAGTATTATGGCAATAACAGAAGCGGTGTTGATCGATCAATTGGAAATGTTCAAAGACCAAGTAAAAAGCCAACGAAGCAAGATTATGCAGAATCTGGCTCTCAATATCTAACTAAGGAATTGAAATTAGACGGATTGCAACAAGCTGCAGTCAAGACAATTATCATTGACAATCAGGGTAGTATTGAGGAAATTGCAAAATCAAATATTTCCAATGAAGAAAAAAGAGATAAAATGCTTCTTATCAATGATAAAATTGATAAAGAAATTAAGAGACTTCTTTCTCCTGAACAAATTGAGAAATATAATAAAATGAAAGAAGAACGTGAGAAAAAAGCACTCACAAATTAAACTATAAAACCAATAATCCAGATTCTTTAAGGGTTTTAATTGGTTTGCTGAACCAAAATAATTCAAAATCTTCCAAATCAGATTTTTCATAATCAGATTTAACTTCTTGATAGGTATGAATTTTTGAATTGCTAACAGAAATTTTCGACAACAACTCTTGCAACCAAATTCCTTGTTCTTTGCTTGTTTGAATATCAAAACTGTCTTTTTTGCTATGAAAAGTAAGCGACGCCATTTCCCAAGAATTACCTTTTTTTGATTTTGTAAAGAAATTTGTGGCCGGATTATTTCCCATCCACACAATTTTTGCAGAAGATTTTATTGCCAATCCGTCCTCTTCATGAATAGCATTGTAAATAAAATCGCTCGGTATTTTTGTTCTCGGCACTTTAAAATCAAACCAATCTTGCAACTGGAAATCAAAACAAATTCCATGCATAAAATTGAAAAGCGATTTCTTTAACCCGAAGCTGAATTTATCGTGATCAGTTCCGGTTTTGTCAATGTGTATTATATCGTTGTTTGCAAAAGTTCCGATAGCTTCGGTTTCTTTCAAAACGCCAAATTTTTCTGGATACATTCCGACCGGACTATGCGCTGTCATAGCAAATTGATGCCAAAAACCAGATTGCAGGATTCCGATTTCAAATAATTGTCGCACCATTTCAAGCGAATCGATTGTTTCTTGCGCTGTTTGCGTTGGAAAACCATACATCAAATAAGCGTGAACCATAATTCCTGCCTCCGTGAGATTTCTGGTCACTTTTGCTACTTGCGCCACCGTAACTCCTTTATCTATTAATTGCAATAATCTATCTGAAGCAACTTCCAAACCTCCAGAAATGGCAATGCATCCCGAAGCTTTTAAAAGCAAACACAAATCTCTAGTGAAGCTTTTTTCAAAGCGAATATTGGTCCACCAAGTCACTGTTAATTTTCTTCGTAGAATCTCTAAGGCCAAAGCTCGCATTAAAGCTGGAGGTGCCGCTTCATCCACAAAATGGAATCCGTTTTGACCAGTTTGCTCGATGAGCTCTTCCATCCTATCGCACAATAATTTGGCGGCAACTGGCTCATAAACTTTTATATAATCTAAGGAAATGTCGCAGAAAGTACATTTTCCCCAATAACATCCATGTGCCATTGTAAGTTTATTCCAGCGACCGTCGCTCCACATTCTGTGCATTGGATTTACGATTTCAATAACTGAAATATATTTATCTAAAAGTAAATCTGAATAATCTGGCGTTCCAACTTCAGATTGCTTGTAATCTCTTAAAGTAGAGTTATTTTTATAAACAATTTTTCTGTTTTCTAAAACAAAAGTTCTTTTATAGCAATCATGTTCTGGTTTTTGAATATTATTTATAAGTTCTTCCAAAGGCGCTTCGCCATCGTCAAGCGTAATAAAATCAAAGAATTCCATAACGCGGATATCAGCTAGAGAACGTAATTCTGTATTTGGAAAACCTCCTCCCATAGCAATTTTTGCTTGTGGAAAATGTTTCTTTATAAACTGCGCACTTCTGAAAGCACTGTACAAATTTCCTGGAAAGGGAACTGAAAAACAAACCAATTCTGGCTGTATATCGCTCATCTTTTCGTTTAGATTCTCTAATAAAATTTTATCGATGTAGGTAAAATCTTTGTGAAGCATTGCATATAAATCATCAAAAGAATTCGCCGAACGCCCCATTCTCTCGGCATAACGGCTGAAGCCAAAGTTTTCATCGACACATTCAATGATTAGATCTGAAATATCTTCGAGATATAAAGTAGCTAAATGTTTTGCTTTGTCTTGGGTTCCCATCGTTCCAAAAGCCCAGTCTAATTCTTCTAATTGTGAGAAACGAGAAGCTTCCGGGAGAAAATCTTCTTGACAAATCAAGTGAGAAAGCGTTGGATTTTTTCCTTGGAGAAATAAAATTACAGAATCAATTACTTTGATATATTCTCCCTTTAAAGCAATAATTCGCTGCGCATTGTCTGACTTTACTTTTGGATTATTTTCTGCTTCGGCAAATAAATCGATAAGTCCTTGTCTTGAAAAAAGCTTTAAAATCACTTCAATGCCAAGGTCTGCCTGAAAAGACGAAACGTTTTTGGTATTTAAAAATCCTTTTATGTATGCCGTCGCCGGATAAGGCGTGTTCAGCTGTGTGAAAGGAGGCGTGATGAGAAGGGCTTTTGTCATTGTGTAAAATGTGGATACAAAATTACTTCATATTTTTTAGGATGTAATTGTTTTTGTTTGATTTTCTACAATTAGATTCGGTAAATGCATTTAAGTAAAATAATTTTTACTAGAAAATTCTTATAAAATTTGGTTAATAAAAAGATTAGCAAGCACTTGAATTTACATATCTTTGCCATCATTATAAAAAGCCATGAAATATTATATCGTCACTTTATTTTTCTTTACAACTATATTATTTGGACAAACCAAACCAAATTCATTTAAAGAAATAGTCAATGTTGAGAAAGAAAATTATCTAAAAAAGCATCAGCATAGTAAAAATTATGAAGTAAAAAATGTACAAAATTTAGTACCTGTTCATTTATGTGCCAACGCAAGTTTTGAAGAGTTTGAAAGCATTGCAAGTATAAACTACTTGAAGCACTATATTTATTCAGTTGGGTTCGTTGGAAATCCTTCACAATGTGCTTCTGTAAATATTGATTCTAATCACGGTGCAGGAATTGAACAATATGACCCATCAAGAACGAACACAATGGCAACTACAGTTCCTGCAAATTTTGTTGATGAATATATTGGAAACATTGGTGCTTTTAATCAATATGCCTTAAAGATAAATTATAAAAATTCAACCGATATATTATCAGTTGTTCAATCAAAAAGAATAAAGACTGATAATGAAGAAGCATTGCGTTTTAATTATAAAACTGTTTTGCAAAGCATCATTGGAGACACTGGACACGAAGATAATCAGCCTTTTTTTAAAGCTAGAGTTTTAAATAAAAATGGAATTCAAGTGAGTACTTTTTGCTTGGTTGGCGACCAAAACAACTGTATTTTTAATAAAGCACCTTATCTTGAAGGAGGAGAAATTGTACTTTACACTAAAAATTGGCAAACTGGAATTCTTGATATTTCTGGCATTCCAAATAATGAAGAATTTACTGTAGAGTTTATTACCGCACGTTGTGGCTTGATGGGACATTTTGGTTATACCTATATTGATGATTTATGCGAAGTTCATTCTGATGAAAATCTACAGGGAAGTATCGAATTAGATCCATTATATAAAATTTGCCCGACATTACCATTTTCAGTTTGCGGAAATTACACTGTCCCGAATTCAGGTGGCATTATGGCTAACGTTTCCTCCATTACGCTTACTATTTATGAAGGAACAAACACAACGCCAGTTTATACAACCAATGCAATGTCATCACATGATGTCGCTAATAAGCGTTTTTGTTTTAATATTATTGCAACAAATCTTCCAAATATTACAACTGGAAATTATAATGTCTCTGTTAAAATTGAATATTCTATTGCACAAACTACTTGTGCTGGAACATCATTTGCAAGTGCTACAGACAATGACGCAAATCCTGGATGGGATATTTCGTTTTTAAATTGTACTAATTGTGATATTGCGGTTCAACCTGCTTCATTAATGCAATGTGACGATGATAAAAACGGAAGAGAATTTTTCAATTTAACTAATGCAAATACACTTGTTGCAGGAAATCAAAACGGATTGACATTCAGTTATTTCAAGACATTGAATGATGCGACAAATAATACTTCGCCAATCGCTAATTCAACAGTTTATGAAACTGCCTCAGCGATTATTTTCATTAGAGTTGCAAGAAATACAAACTGTTACAAGATTATTGCAGTAAATCTAATTGTAAAAAATCCTTCTGCAACAATTTCTGGAGTCTTAAATGTATGCTCTGGGAGCACCATTTTAACTGCATCTGCTGGAGAATCCTATATATGGTCAACAGGTGATCGCACGAGAAATATCACAGTTTATTCCACTGGAATTTATTCTGTAACTATCACTGATTCAAAAGGTTGTATTGCAACAGCATCTGTAACTATATTAGCTAATCAAATTGCTGTTCAACCCACAGTAGAAACAATACAACCAAGTTGTTTTATCTCAAAAGGAACAATAACAATAACTTCTCCTGCAGCACTTATTAGCTTTGACGGTGGTATGACATGGGGAACAAATTCAACCAAAACTGATTTAAACGTAGGAACTTATTCTATAAAAATACAAACTGCTTCGGGATGTTATTCCCATTCCACTAATGTTACCATTAATCCTTTTTATCTTCCATTTCCTAACTTTATAACCACACAACCAACTAGTTGTGGCGGAACGGGAAGTATTACAATTACTACTATTGGAACAGAATACAGCTTTGATGATGGATTGACTTGGGGTATTTCAAATACATTGACAAATCTTCCGTCTGGAATTTATAAAATAAGAACAAAAAATGAATTTGGATGTATTTCAAACTTTAACAGTGTTGTGCTCACTGGCGAATTTTTAGATAATCCGGAATATACAATTGACAATCCTGTTTGTGAGATTGGTGGTAGCATTAAAATTACTACTCTAGGAACAGAATATAGTTTTGATGGTGGCACAACTTGGGTCGAAACAAATATTTTAAACGATGTCATAGCAGGAACATATATTATTAAGATAAAAAACGAGATGGGATGCACTTCTCCCAATTTATATGTTTATGTGAGAGATTTTAACTCTTCTTATCCTGAATACACTAGTGTTCAACCAATATGTGGGATAGGAGGAACAGTAACTGTTACAACATTATCTGACCAATATAGTTTTGACGGAGGAATAACTTGGACTAGTGATCCAGTTGCTACAAATCTTTCACCTGGCACTTATAGAATTGTTTTAAAAAATGATGAAGGCTGCATTTCAAGAATTTCATATGTATATATGTATGAATTTTATTTGCCCTATCCTGAATATACTGTTATTAATCCATCATGCGGAAATGGAGGAAGCGTTACTATTACAACAGTAGCTGATCAATATAGTTTTGATAATGGTTTGACATGGAGCAATAATCCTACGACAACAAATTTGCCTCACGGAACCAGCCTTCAGATAAAAATAAAAAATGCTCTGGGATGCCTTTCTTATTCAAACTATGTTTACTTATATGAAGTGTTTTTAGATTATCCTGAATATACAATTATGCATCCTACTTGTGAAGAAAATGGAAGCATAACCATCACAACTAGCGCTTCAGAATATAGTTTTGACAATGGTTTAACTTGGAGTTCTTCAAACACATTAACTGATTTAACTGCAGGTTCTTACCAAATCATGATAAAAAATGATAGCGGATGTATGTCTCAATCAAATTATGCATACTTATATGAACCATATCTTCCGACGCCAATTTATGATATCATACATCCGTTTTGTACTGAAACTACAGGAATCATTACAATGTCTTCTGTTGCAGATTGTGTATATAGTTTTGATGGTGGTGTAAATTATCAAGCTTCAAATATTAGTGGTCCTCTTCCTTTTGGATCACATTTAATCAAGATAAAAAATAGTATCGGGTGTGAATCTTATGTGCAATATGCTTTTATAAATCCACCAAGCGGAATTCCTTATGCACCTAACGGAAATGCAAATCAATTGTTTTGCGTTTTTAACAATCCGACAATTAGTTTTTTAATTTCACAAGGAGAAAATATTAAATGGTATTCGTCTCTTACAGATACAACACCTCTAGACTCTTCAACGCTATTAATTCATGGAATGTCATATTATGCAACGCAAACTGGCACAAATGGGTGTGAAAGCAGAGACAGGCTCAAAGTGACTGTTTCTGTTATTAGTTATGATATTCCCATAAATAATTATGAGACATTAGTTTGTGATAACTTAAACAACAGAAACGAAAATATAAATCTAAACGATTACAATTCAGAAATTATAGCTGATCCAGAAAATTATACTTTCACTTTTTATACTAGTTTTTTAGGTGCTGAAAATACTATTTCTACAGACAAAATAAACAATCCAAATAGTTATATTCTCCATTTAGGAGAGATAACAATATTTGCAAGAGTTGTTGCTACAAATGGTTGTTATAGAGTTGCAACATTAAAATTGACACTAATTTCTTCCCCTTTCAATAATATGAGAGCTTCTTATATCTTATGTGAAAATAAAAATGTGAACCTTGTTGCTGAACCAGGATTTTATGATTATTTCTGGTCAACCGGACAAAGAACACGTATCATTACAGTATATACACCAGGAAATTATTGGGTAACAGTTACAGAAAAACATGGCGAATTTATTTGTTCAACGACTACAAATGTGATCGTAATTTTATCAAATCCAGCTACAATTTCAGAAATCAAAACTATAGATTGGACAACTGATGAAAATGCAATTACTGTTCTACTAACTAATTCAAGTATTGGCAATTATGAATATTCGCTTGACGGAATCAACTATCAGGATAGTAATACTTTTACCAATTTAGATAATGGAATATATAAAATTTATATTCGCGATAAAAATGACTGTGGCAGCATACACGACGATTTTTATTTGTTGACATATCCAAAATTCTTTACGCCAAACAACGATGGCAATAATGACTTTTGGAAAATAAAATTTTCGACACATGAGCCCGGACTTTCCATAAAAATTTTCGATCGAACAGGAAAATTCATTAAAGAATTGTCTCATAATGATGCAGGCTGGGACGGCACTTATAATGGCCAGCAACTACCTGCAACTGATTATTGGTTTGTGGTTAAAAGAGCAAATGGTAATGAATACCGAGGACATTTTTCATTAAAACGATAACATTTTGCATAAAAAAACTCCCAATCAAGGGAGTTTTTTTATTTATTCTTTGGTCAAAAAATCTTCGAGTGCCTCTTCTCTGATTTCTTGTTCTTCTTTGTAAAGGTTTTTTAAATATTTTTCCATTCCGAAATACATAATTAGCAGCAAAAATAAAATAGTTGCAAAATAATAAGCGCCTCCTAATCCAATTGAAATCATACCACCACCAAGTCCATCAGCCATGGAAGAAACTGAATTTAATTCGTCTGAGCTTTTTATTATTATTCCAAAAGTCAGCATAATCAAGAAACCGATAACAGAAATAATAACATGAAAAAGTGCTTTTCTTCTTATTTTTAAAAAGCTAATGATTAAGCCGGTTATCGCCATTAAAAAAGGAACTCCCATCATAATCATCATGGCAATTCTGCTTTGTTTTTCATCCTTAGTGTCTTCGGGAAGCACTGAATCTTTCTCTTTAATTGGAACTCCATTCTCATCAACAGAATCTTTCACATCCTTTGGTGTATCAAATAAATCCTTACCTAATTTTTTTTGCATTCCTTTTGCAAATTCATTGTCTTTCATCTTTTCTTTCATATCTGTTCCTACTACATAGTCGAAACCAGTAACAGAAACTAACTCTGTCGTACCACATTTTATCGTGATAAATGGAAAGAAAAAACAAATAAGGATTACTGTATAACTCGGAATTGGTAGCAAATCAGAAATGATTTTTAATACTCTCATAGTTTTGTCAAGATTTGGTTTAATTTAATTCCAAACATACTATTTTATTCTCTATTTTCTGAAAAATTTTCCTAAAACAAAAAAAGACAGCCAAAATTTCGACAGTCATTTCCTTTAAATCATTTCGATTTATTTTCTGAATCTTTCTGCTTATTTTGTTTTCATTCCGCAAATCTGTTTTCAATTCTAGCTAATTCCTTTGTATATCGTTTTATTTTATTCTTTTTGGAATCTGTTCCCGTAAATATTCAAATGGGAATTTTTAAAGCCAAAAATCATAAAGTCACATTTTTCGTTAAAAAATCGCTTTAAATTAAATTTTACATCTTTAGCTTTTTATGACTTTAGACTTTATGACTTATTTATAAATTTATGCCTTAATTTTCTTTATTTTTACAGAAAATTTTAAACTATGCCCACCGACTGTATCAGCTATCAAGAATCTGGTTATTTTTCGTCATTAATCAATGATTATTTAAACCAAAAACCAGACTTGCAGTCGCTTTACCACCGATTTCCCACTTTAGAAAACTTTGAAAAACAGCTAGTTGAAAAAGGTAAAAATTTTAATTCAGAGGATAATTTGAATCGAAAAACATTGGTTTCAGTTTTAGAAAAACAATATGCCAACTTGAATGTTTCTGATTTGACAAATGTGAATATTAAGTCACTTTCAAGTTCAAAAACTTTTACGATTACCACGGGACATCAATTGAATTTATTTACGGGTCCATTATATTTTTTGTATAAAATTGTTTCCACAATCAACTTGACAAAACAATTAAAAGGAGAATATCCAGAATATAATTTTGTTCCTGTTTATTGGATGGCGACGGAAGACCACGATTTTGAAGAAATAAATTATTTCAATTTACACGGAAAAAAAGTGCGCTGGAATACTGAAAATGGCGGGCCAGTTGGAAGACTTTCTACAAAAGGTTTAGATGAAGTTTTTGAGGTTTTTTCTTTGGAATTAGGTTTAGGGAAAAATGCAGAACATCTTAGAAAATTATTCCAAGATGCTTATGTAAAACATACAAATTTGGCGGAAGCAACCCGATTTTTAGCCAATGAAATCTTCGGAAAAACTGGTTTGGTAATTATTGATGCTGATAATTCTGAATTGAAAAAAGAATTCATTCCACAGGCTAAAGAGGAACTTTTAAAACAGACTTCTCATCAGAAGGTTTTGGAGACTTCCGAAAAATTAAAAGATTATAATATTCAAGTAAATCCGAGGGAAATTAATCTTTTTTATATTGAAGATACTTTGCGTGAGCGAATCATTTATCAGGATAATTTTTACTACGTAAACAATACAAAACTGAAATTTTCTGAAACTGAAATATTGGAATTATTGCAAAATAATCCAGAGAAATTTAGCCCAAATGTGATTATGCGACCTTTATATCAGGAAGTTATTTTGCCAAATCTTTGCTACATTGGCGGTGGCGGCGAATTGGCATATTGGTTGGAATTGAAGTCTTATTTTGAAGCTTCCAATGTAACTTTCCCTATTTTACTTTTGCGTAATTCCGTTCTTTTGGCAACCGAAAAGCAGGCTAAAAAAGCAGATAAATTGAACTTAACTTGGAAAGATTTATTTTCAAAACAAGACGCTCTGATGAATGATAAAGTGAAATCATTCTCTCAATTTTCTATTGATTTTACTTCTCAGAAGGAATTTTTGAGAAAACAATTTGAAGACCTGAATGTGATGGCAAGCGCAACTGATAAATCTTTTATTGGCGCTGTAAAAGCACAAGAGACAAAGCAAATTAAAGGATTGGAAAATCTTGAAAAACGTTTATTAAAAGCAGAAAAGAAAAAACATAGCGATGAATTAGAAAGAATTACTGATTTGCAAAATGAGCTTTTTCCAAATAAAAATTTGCAAGAGAGAATAGTAAATTTCTCAGAGTTTTATCTTGAAAATGGAAACATTTTAGTTAAAAAACTTTTCGAAGAGTTACATCCTCTGGAACACGAATTTAAAGTAATTGTACTGTAAATTTCACCTATAAAAAAACCTCAGACGAAAATCTGAGGTTTTTTTATTTCTATTTACTTTGGTTTAATGTCCGCCTTCAGATTCGATTGCGTCAACATCAATATTTTGTTTTTTCAAAATTCCTTTTACAGCAAAACCATAAAAAGCTAGGTATGCAAAACAAAGAACCGGAATGAAATAAGATTCGTGGATTCCTATAATATCAGAGATTTTTCCTTGCAATGGCGGTATAATTCCACCTCCTAAAATCATCATTACCAAGAATGCCGAACCCTGAGAAGTATATTTTCCTAAGCCTGTAATTCCTAATGCAAAGATTGCCGGCCACATAATACTGCAGAATAATCCACCGCTCATAAATGCATAAATTGCTACAGTTCCTGTTGTAAACAATCCGATTAACATCGCAACCATACCAAAAAGGCCAAAAATCATAAGCGTTTTTGCAGGCTTGTCTTGACCTAAAAAGAATCCTGCAATTTGAATCGCAACAACTGCAGCATAAGCATATAATGGTGTAATATCTTGCCCAGAAATATAATTTACAGAAAGGACAACTCCAAAAGCAACGTAAGGAACGATGATCAATAAAATTTTTCTTAAACTATTTGAAGGATTGAAAACTGAAATGGCACCAGCCCAACGACCAATCATCATACTTCCCCAATACATTGAAATATATGGAGCAATTGCGGCACCTGTAATTCCTCCAAAAGCTGGAGTTCCTAATAATTCGGCTAAATTACTTTGAATCGTAACTTCCACTCCAACGTAAGTAAAAAGGGCCAACATCCCTAAAACCAATTGCGGATAACGCATTGCTCCCCAACCTTCTGGATTTTTCTGTGCGGCTGTATTTGCATAAAGCAATCCGATTACTAGCACTAATAAAGAAGAAACAGTTAAAGAAAGTCCCAAATAATCTACTTCTTTATTTTCAATAAATCTTGTAATAAATTCTGGATCTTCATAACGCGAAAATATATAGGCGAAAATTGCAATCATTGCAACCGTAATCGTAATTAATACGTTTCTTGCTTTGTTTGCAGGTTCAAAAACAGAGTCGCTTTTTCCTGCTGGTAATTTTTTAGAGAAGAAAAATAATGCTGCAGCAACCAAAAAAAGTGCACCAACAGCCATATAAAGAATTTCCATTTTGTCTAATGAATCTGCTTTTTTAGCAAAATCTTCTAAGTTTACACCCGCAACAACTCCAAATAATGCAATAGAAACGACGATTGGACCAATTGTAGTTCCAAAAGAATTCACACCGCCGGCAAGATTCAATCGATTAGAAGCAGTCTGAGGCGAACCCAAAGATGCTGCAAAAGGTTGTGCCGAAGTTTGTTGCAATGAAAAACCTAAAGCGACTACAAATAGAGCTGCTAAAATTAAAGCGTAACTTCCTTGTGTGACTGCAAAAATCATAAACGCCGCTCCAAAAGCGCTGACAATTAATCCGTTGATGATACCTTTTTTAAATCCCCATGAATTCAAAATATCTTTTTTTGCAAGACCGCTAAAAATAAAAAGCAACAAGGCTCCTAAATAATACGCACCATAAAATGCGAAGTCGATCAGCTGGCTTTGAAACTGGTCGAGGCCGAATTTAATTTTGCAAAAGGGAATAAAAACACCGTTTGATGCTCCAATAAATCCCCAAAAGAAAAAAACTGTAATCAGCGTATAAAGCGCCGAATTATTAGATTTTGTTTGCTTTGAATCCATAAAATGAGGGTTGTTGATTAAAGTATTATAGTTTGTGATTATGAATACTTCATTAAATTATTCTAAAAATTATAGAATACTTAAAAAAATATTTGTTAAATATACATTTATATAAAATTATTATACAATAGCTAGCCGATTTAGTTATTAACGAAAACGATTTCTTAAGAGCAAATAATTTATTTAAAATCAATATTACAACGTTTGCGATATCGATTTTCTACAATTTTGGCTATTCTGACTTTTTCACTTCTGATTTTGGACCGATTCCGTTGTTATTGAATGCTTCAATTTGGAAATAATAAGCATCTGAACGATCTAATCCATTGAAATAATATTCATTTTTTCCATAAACCATTATGGAACCATAAAGTTTGTCAGGAGATTTTCCGAAATAAATTACATAACCATCTGCATTATCTTCCTGTTGCCATTTAAACCAGACGCTTCTTCGCTCGCCTTTTTTCTTAGCTTCTGCCCTTAACGGAACAAAATTTTGAACCGCATTTGGCTTTTGCCCTGCTCCTTTTCCGAAAACTCTGAAACCGCTGATTGCAAATTTTCCTGTTGGCATTTGGATGTTTTCCAATTTCAAATAACGTGCTAAAGCCGGTTTGTCTAATTCAATATAATCGTGTGGCACGTCTTTCGTATTCTTGCTTTTATCAACCAAAACCTTCCAATTTTTGTTGTCATTTGAAGAATAGATAATGTATTTATGACCGGTTGTAGTTTCTGGTTTTCCCATCAATTCCACATCTTGATCGGCATAATTGATTTGAATGGCATTGATTATAGATTTTTCTCCTAAATCAGAAATTAAATATTCTCCTTTGTTGGAAGTTTTCGCTGACCAATAAGTTTTGATGTCTTCATCTGTAATAAAATTGGATTGTAAACCACCTAAAGTGGAAGAAACTTGAACCGGTTTGTTGTAATTCAAAAGCATCCATCCTGAGAAATTTTCATTCAGATGATTTTTCTTTTCCGAAGGCAAAAACGTCGGATAATCGCCATAAGCTGTGTTGGAATACATCACGCCGTCTTTGTCAAAACCAGCTGGCCAAATCCCAATTCTTCGTTCGAAATTATTTTTTGTCGAAAGCACGATTGTGGAAACGTGCCAATACTCATTATTGTTATCCTGATATGTCGCTCCGTGACCTGCGCCTCTTGCAAAACCTCCAGGTTTATAAGAAAACGGATTGTGCGATTGGTATTCAAAAGGTCCTAGCGGATTACTTCCTACATAAACTCCGTCGGCATAACCGCTGAATTCGGTTCCTGGCGCACCATATTGAAGGTAATATTTATTGTTGTGTTTGGTCATAAAAGCGCCTTCGGTAAACGGCTGTAAAAACGTATTGTCGTTGTGTTCACCGAATCTTTCCCAACCGTGTTCGTCGTCGTTTAAAGCCAAAACCGGAATTCTTTCGCCTTCTGGCTGAAATGTTTTTCGGTTCAATTTCATTCCGTACAACGGATATAAATTGCTTGAGCCATAATACATGTAGACTTCGTCTTTTTCTTTGTCCCAAAAAATTTGCGGATCCCAAGCACCAGCTTCTGATTTGTGAACCAATTCTTTCCAATCATCAGTTTTTGGATTTTTGCTCATCCATAACGGAAAATCTTTTGTGTGTGTGGAACCGATTACCAGCAAAGTATCATTCACAAATGAAACCGACGGCGCGCAAAGTTCATCATATACTTTATGTTCTGGACGAAGGAATTTCCTCGGAATAAATTTCCAATCAAGCATATTTGCACTGTGCCAATAACCCCATTGATTTGTGGAAAAAAGGTAATATTCTCCTTTAAAATTGGTAATTACCGGATCGGCTGTGGCGCGGTGTTTTCCTTGTGTTACAAAATTTGGAATTGGGCAATATCCATAATCGACATTGATCGGATTGCAATATGTTTTTTGCTGGGCATTGATTTCACTAGTTGCCGACAATAAAGCGATTGCAACTAAAAAATTGTTTATTTTCTTTGAAACTGTCATATTTTCTTTTTAGAATAATTGGATTGATTGCTTTGAAAAAAACCCTTTAGAATTAACTAAAGGGTTCTTCAAATGCACAAAAAAAATTATTTAACTAACTCAAACTCCTTATTTAAAACTTCATCCGAATTTGTTCCAACAAACACCTGGAATTTCCCTGGTTCTGCAACAAAGTCTAAATCTGAATTATAGAATTTCAAATCTTCAACTGAAATTTCGAATGTAATATTTTTAGTTTCACCTTTTTTCAAAAGCACTTTTTGGAAACCTTTTAACTCTTTAACTGGTCTTGTAACTGATCCAACTAAATCTCTGATGTATAATTGAACTACTTCTTTTCCATCGTAATTTCCGCTGTTTTTTACATCAACAGAAACCGTCATTTTTTGATTAGCATTGATTTTATCAGTAGAAATTTTCAAATTGCTGTAATCAAATTCTGTGTAGCTCAAACCAAATCCGAATGGGAAAAGTGGCTCGTTTCTTTCGTCAATATAATTAGAACGGAATTTTTCGAATTTACCTTCTTTGTTTGCCAAAGGTCTTCCTGTATTTTTATGATTGTAAAAAATTGGCACTTGACCTAAACTTCTTGGGAAAGTCGCTGATAATTTTGCTGAAGGATTTACATCTCCAAACAAAACATCTGTGATTGCATAACCTGCTTCACTTCCTGGAAACCAAACATTCAATAATGCGTTTGTTTTGTCAATATCGTTTGTCAAAACCAACGGACGGCCTGTGAACAAAACTACAACGATTGGCTTACCTGTTTTTTTCAATGCTTCCAATAAATCTCTTTGAGATTGTGGAATTTCAAGATTTGTTCTGCTGCTGCTTTCACCGCTCATTTCAGCAGATTCTCCGATTGCTGCGATAATTACGTCTGATTTTTGAGCAACTGTAACAGCTTCGTCGATGATTTGTTGCGGCGTTCTTGAATCTCTGTTCAAATCCTTCCCGAACATTGTTGCGTTCTTTTGGAATTCTGCATCATAATCTAAATTCGAACCTTGAGCATAAAGAACATTCACTTTATTGCCCAAAACTTCTTTCATCGCATCTTTGAACGATTTTGTTCTGGTTTGATTTGTAGCAACACTCCAAGTTCCTGCCATATTATTTCCTGCATCAGCTAATGGTCCGATTAAGGCAACTGTTCCTGATTTTTTCAATGGCAAAAGTTGGTTGTCATTTTTCATCAAAACCATAGATTCAGAAGCAATTTTTCTAGCTTCGGCTCTGAAACCATTTGTGTAAATTTCAGTCTTAGCACGTTTTTCATCACAATATCTATATGGATCTTGGAAAAGTCCCAAGTCATATTTTGCATTTAAAATCAAACGAACGGCATTGTCAATTTCTGCGATTGTCACTTTACCTTCGTCTAACGATTTTTTCAATGTGGTCAAGAAACCGTCACCAACCATATCCATTTCAACACCGGCTTTTAATGCTAAAGCAGAAACGGTTTGCAAATCGCCCATTCCGTGGTCGATCATTTCAGGGATTCCTGTATAATCTGTTACCACAAAACCTTTAAATTTCCATTGATTTCTAAGAACTTCTGTCAATAACCATTTGTTTCCGGTTGCAGGAATTCCGTCAATTTCATTGAAAGATGCCATTACGCTTCCTGCTCCGGCTTCGATTGCAGCTTTGTATGGAGGAAAATATTCGTTGTACATTCTGATGTGGCTCATATCCACTGTATTGTAATCTCTTCCTGCTTCTGGCGCGCCATAAAGTGCAAAGTGTTTTACACAAGATAAAATGGTATTGTTTTTTGACAAATCATTGCCTTGATATCCTTTTACCATTGCTGCTCCGATTTTACCTGCCAAATATGGATCTTCACCGTTTCCTTCAGAAACTCTTCCCCATCTTGGTTCGCGAGAAATATCTAACATTGGAGAGAATGTCCAGTTGATACCGTCAGCGCTAGCTTCGATTGCTGCGATTCTTGCGCTTCTTTCAACGGCTTCCAAATCCCAAGAAGTTGATAAACCTAAAGGAATTGGGAACGTTGTTTCATATCCGTGGATTACGTCCATTCCGAAAATCAATGGAATTCCGAGACGGCTTTTTTCTACGGCAATTTTTTGAACGTCTTTAATTTTCGCTACAGATTTGATGTTGAATAACCCACCAACTTGTCCGTCTTCAATTTTTTTGGCAATGTTTGAGCTTTTTGCTTGGCCAGTCGTGATATCGCCAGAACTTGGCAAATTCAGCTGCCCTATTTTTTCTTCAAGAGTCATTTTTGCAATTAATTCTGTAACGAACTCTTGTTTTGGTTTGATCGTGTTTTTTTTCTTATCCTTCTGGGCATTAACCGAGAAAGAGACTGCTAATACTAGTAATGCGACTGCTTTTAACTTCATTATAGTTGTGTTTATTAAAGGGGAAATTTATATTCTGGATTGTATTTTTTATACGTTGATTGATTGATGTTTTTGGTATGCGTAATCTTGGCGGACTGGCGTTTAATTTGTGTAATTTGATTGTTTTATAGCCCCGACTGCAGGGAAGAACCTTTTTATTTTTTTTCTTTAAAAAAATAAAAAGTTCTGGAATAAGGCGGGAAAATGGTTGGCAAAAATGACCAAACCATTCGCTCCTCAAAAAAAGCTAAATTTAAAAATTCCGGTAATTTTTGAAAAAACCGGAATTGATAAATTGTATTTAAATTCCGTGTTTTCCGGAATGGAAACCTAGTTTAACTAAGCCTTGACGTACTTCTGGAGCATTCATGAATAAGTTCCAAAGCAAGCCAGAGCGGTAATTTTCGATCATAACAACCATTGGCCCTTGATCAATTGCCAAATATCTTTTTGATGACCAACCAAAATGCTGGCTGTGAGCATCATAAAAACCAGCAGGTCCCCACATTGTGCCACTGTTATTTTCATAAAAGTTGCGCATTGCGGCTAAAGATTCTGTCGGCGTGTATACTATGGATGAAATTGCAGCAGTTGGAGAAATCACGCCTTTATCGTTTGACGGCATGTGCGCGTCATAACCAATAGAGCCGTCATTATTTCTGCTGTAAGAAGCTGTCAATCCCCAATAGTTTGCTCCATAACCTCCAAAATTATTTGGATTTTGCAGGCAAAATTGATAGTTGATTTTGGTATGATTCACGTTTACATCCCAATAATTTGCATATTGATCGGTAAGTTGCGTAGGATCTAAGCCAACATAAGAATAGTGTGCCCAAAATAATGGTCCGCCCATTTGTTCGGCACCATTGTGTTTTAAAATTAGGGGAATTCCGTATTTTGTATTTGTGGAAACAATTCCTCCGTTTCTTGCCCAGCCCTGATGATAAGCTTCCGCAGGAATAGTATGTGTTGGTGAGGCACTAGCTAGGATATAAGTTATCAAGCATTCATTGTATCCTTCCAAAGGAAAATTCATTTCCCAAGCGTAATTTGGAGACCAATGCCAATAAAGTACATTTTGACCGTTTCTGTACCAATTCCAATCTACGCCTTTCCAAAGCGTATCAAATTTTTGCGCAAGCAGTTGTTCTTCGGGAGAACCATTTTTAAAAAATTCGCGAACGCAGATAATCCCTTCGCATAAAAATGCAGTTTCTACTAAATCACCTCCATTGTCTTTTGTTCCGAAAGGTTTAACACGACCTGTATTTCCATCCATCCAATGTGGCCAGGCTCCGTGGAATCTGTCGGCATTTTCTAGAAAGTCTGCAATGGTATTTAATCTTGAGACAGCTTCTGTTCTTGAAACATAATTTCTTGAAACTGCGGCAACGATTGACATTAATCCGAAACCTGAACCGCCTGTTGTCACGATATTTGCATCGTTATCAGGATAATTCCCGTCAGGATGGTAGCGTTCTCTTGCTAATTTTGAATTTGGTTCAGCAAAATCCCAAAAATATTTAAAGGTCTGTTTTTGAACAACATCCATTAACTGTTCATCATTCAATGCTGGTGTTACAGGAATTGTGGCAGAATCGTCTCCTGACGGAGACGATTCGCTTGATCCACAACTTGTAATCATTAGTAATACTATGAAAAGTAGGTTTTTCATTAAAAGATTTTTAGTAACCAGGGTTTGGGACCATACCTGGAGTTTGAATTATCTGATTATTTGGAATTGGAAATACTTCGTGTCTTCCAACTACAAAAGTTTTACCATCTGCCAGCATTGCCTGCTGTGCCTCGCCAGTTCTAATTATATCAAACCATCTGTCGTGTTCAAAAGCTAATTCTAGTCTTCTTTCTTTCCAGATAGCTTTTCTCAATAAAGCTTGATCAGTAAGCGTCACGAAACCTAAATTAACCCTATCTCTAACCTCATTAAGAGCGTCACGAGCAGTCTCTTGATCATTCAACTCATTTGCCGCTTCAGCTTTAATTAAATAAATTTCAGCTAATCTTAAGACTCTGATGTTTTTATCTCCATCTCCTGCACCTGCATTGGCACTTGAATAAGCTTTTTCATTATACATAGGATTTTCGACTGCGTTACTAACAATTCGACCATCATATAATGTTTCTCCTCTGAAAATAATTGTAGCATCTCTCCTAATATTATCACCTTCAGCATTAAATGCATCTAAAAGATTTTGTGATGGCGTATTGAAACCCCATCCCCAACCGCTGGCACCACGAGCACCTTGAGTTTCAGAATATTGTTGAACACCATGTGCTAAAGCTTCACCTCTACCTTGAACTTCAAAAATTGATTCAACACCATTTTCAGTATTTGCTCTCCAAATTTGTGCATAGTCAGGTTCAAGGCCATATTCACCTGAATTTAAAACCTCATTTGAATATTTTAGAGCATTAGTCCAATCTTTTTGATATAAATATACTTTTGCAAGCAAAGCTCTTGCCGCACCTTTTGTAGCTCTACCTAGATCTTCTGGAGCATATTCGCTTTTTTCTGGTAAAGCCTCAATAGCCGCCAATAGATCCTCTTCAATAAAATCATAGACCTCGGCTTTTGGAGCTCTATTTACTAGGTCTATGTGCTGTAAGGGCACATCCCCCCAACCTCTTACTAAAAAGAAATAATGATAAGCTCTAAGAAATTTTGCCTCACCGATTAATCTATTTTTATAAGATTCATCAGTAAGACCATAGCTTTCTGTGTATCCGATGGAATAAGTTGCACGACCAATAGCCTTGTACCAGTTTGTCCACATTGCTTCTACTGAACCAACTGTTGAAGTATGCGTAAGAGCATCTAAAATTCCTTTATCACCACCCGGATCGCTAGGAGAACTTCCTTTATCTGCATTATCAGAAATAATTTCTGTAATTCCTAAATAAGAAAATGCATAATCCCAGCTCGTCATCATTCCATAAATTCCGTTTACGAAATCAACTGGTTTAAAAGTATCCTTACTGTCTTCAAGGGTAACTCTTTCTCTTGAATCTACATCAAGAAAATCGTCACATCCAACTAATAGGCCACATGCAAATGTGAGACAAGCTATTTTTTTATAATTTATTTTCATAATATTTTTCTTAAAATTCAATGTTTACACCAAAGATGAATGTTTTAATACTTGGATAAGCATCCGTTTCAATTCCGGCAGTTTCTTTTGGAGAACCACTATTATTAAGTTCAGGTGTGAATCCTGAATATTTAGTGATTAGGAATGGATTTTGCGCAGTGCCATAAATTCTAAGGCTAGCGATATTAAACATATCTTTAAAAGTATATCCTAAAGTAATATTGTTGATTCTTAAGTAATCACCATCTTCAAGAAAATAGCTAGATGCTCTAGAATCTCTATCTGCTCCTGGATTTTTATTTGTTGATCCAGGACCTGTCCAACGTGTATTGAAAGTTTCTTCAGCTATGTTTTCTCCTCCGTTGATACGTTTTCCTTTTAATCCGTTATAAACTTTATTTCCTCCAACCCCAAAACCGTCAACTGATAAGTCGAAGTTTTTATAGGCAATGTTTAAATTGATTCCGTAAGTAAATTTTGGGATGTAAGAACCAAAGAATTTTTTATCTTTTTCATCTATTTGACCATCTCCATTCTGATCTACATAACGCAAATGACCCGGCGCTGCACTTACGAGGTGTGGATTAGCATCAATTTCTGCTTGAGTCTGCCAAACACCAGCTGCTTCATACATGTACCAAGCATATAATGGTTGACCTTCTAATAATTTTTTAGTGTTTTCCCCATCGCCTAAACTTCCGCCAATCGATCCATCATAGGCTGGTTTCACTTTTTCAAGCGTATTTTTGTTCCAGCCATAGTTTACGCCAATGCTATATGAAAGATCATCAGTAATGTTATCTCTCCAATTAAGAGATATTTCATATCCTTCGTTTCTAACCTCACCTCCATGATCATTATATCCCTCTAAGGCTGGTGAATTCAATATTGGAGTAACATTTAAGATTGCGTTTTCATTTAATCTATTATAGTAGTCAAATGTACCAGTCAATCTTCTGTTTAACAATTCGAAATCCACACCAGCGTTAATTTCTTTAGTAACTTCCCAACTTAAATTAGTTGCTGGGGTCCCAGAACTTGCTCCAAAAACTAAGTCTTGATTAGGTCCAAAGACATAGTTATTATTATTAATACCAGCACCTCCATCAGTTCCTGGAGAAGTAGCAATCGTGGTATTATTAAGTTGAACATTAGCATTCCCAACTTCACCATAACCAATTCTAAATTTCAAGAAATCTAAATTTTTAATGTCTTTCATGAAATTTTCATTTGACACTACCCAACCAACGCTAACTGAAGGAAATGTCCCCCAATAGTCTTTATTTTGTTTAAAAGTACTATTGCCATCTCTTCTTATAGTACCAGAAATATAATATTTTTCATCAAAATTATATTGCAACCTTCCAAAATAAGAAAGAACATTTACCGGAGTAGAATAATATTGATCAACAGATCTTAATGAGGCATTTCTAATATTCCAATAATTTGACTGTGTTGGAACATTATATCCCTGCATAAATGATTCTGAGATATCATTTCTTCTTTCTTGAGTTACGCCAGCGGTAGCATTAACATTATGTTTTCCGAAGGACTTGTCAAATGTCAAATATGTATCCCAGTTATATCTAAAGCTTTCTATATCTCTATACGAAAGTGAATTATTAGCATATACAGTGGAAGTCGGATTTGTTGCCTGAAGATTATCAAACATAGTACTAGTATTAAGACCATCTGCATTAATATATCTAGCACGAATGTCGTTATATACTCTTGTTTTAGAATAAGATTTAGTAGCTCCAAATCTTGAAGTTGCTGTCAACCAATCTGTAATTGTATAATCTGCTTGAACTAAACCTTGCAATTCAACCATTTTATTTTTCTCATTTTGAAAATATACATTCGCAAGTGGATTTCCAATTGAATTTAATTCACCACCAGTTTGACCTGGTCCGATTAAATATGTAACTTGTCCTGTAGTTTTATTCCAATCGCTAGTTGCAAATCTACCGTCAGGATAATAAACCGGAACAACTGGTGCTTGCTTGTAAGCATCAGTAAATGAGCTATAAGGTTTTGGAGTCGATTTTGTGAAAGCAACGTTGAAATTTTGCGTTATTTTTAATTTTCCATCAAGCGCCTTTAACGTATTACTAGATCTTAATGTATTTCTAGATACTTCATGTCCTTCTAAAAGTCCATCTTCATTATAGTTATTGAAACTAAAATAATAAGTAGCATTTTCTGAACCTCCAGAAAAAGAGATATCATTACTTTGTGAAAAACTTAATCCGGTCAACTCATCATACCAATCTGTATTGTATGCTTGATTAGGCGCAAGTCTATCAGGAGAACCAGTAGCTGCATTTTTTTCATTAAAAAATGTAGTATATTGATTTGCGTTAGCCATTTTTACAGGATTAAGCATTGATTTTGCTCCATAAAATGAGCTAATTTTAATCGCAGTTTTCCCTTGTTTACCTTTTTTTGTTGTAATAAAAACTACACCATTAGCTGCATTCGAACCATAAATTGCAGAGGAAGCAGCATCTTTCATAATATTGAATGACTCAATATCATTAGGATTTAAATTTGCGATACTACCTGTAATAATACCGTCAACAACAAACATTGGAGATCTTCCTGATTCTGCAGTTCCAAGACCACGAATGATAATTGTTGGTGTTGCACCTGGAGCATCATTAGCAATAATGTTAACACCTGCTGCTTTACCTTGAATAGATTGCAAAGCATTAAATGCAGGCTGTTTTGCAATCTGGTCAGATTTGATCGTAGAAATTGCACTTGTTAAATCTGATCTTTTTTGAGTTCCATATCCAACTACTACAACTTCTGATAAATCAGTGCTTGAGGGTTGAAGTGAAATGCTCATTCCTGAAGATGCTGCTGAAGTTTGTGCAACATAACCTAAATAAGTAAATTTTAATTGTTCGCCTTCGTTGGCTTTAATGGAGAAATTACCATCTAAATCTGAAATTGAATTTGAGCCCGAAGTGAGATTATCAATCGTTACTCCTGGCAATGCCAATCCACTTTCATCAAGTACTTTTCCCTTGATTTCCTGAGCCGCTAATTGGCCTTGAAAAAAAAGGAATACGAATACTCCGAAAATAAAGTTTTTCATTTGTTTTTATCTGTTAAAGTTAGTGGTACCAAATTACGCAATTACAACGTTGTAGTAGATTTTTAAAAGTTACTACACAAACACATCATTTTTGAATAAAAACAAATTAACAAACTATATATCAATGTTATAAAAAACCAAACACTACAGTTAACAGTATGCCAAAAATAGCAAATGATGTAGTATTGATGTGTTATAAAATCATAAAAAAGGAGTTGAAATATTTAATTATTCCTAAAAACAGGCTTTCTTTTATATGTTAATCATAAATTTTGACAGGCTTTCTTCAGGAGCAAGCTCTAATTTCTTTCTTAATCTATAACGATGTAGTTCTACACCCCGAAATGAAATGTTCATTAATGGAGCAATTTCTTTAGAAGAAAGATTCATTTTTAAGTAAATACAAAGCTTTATATCTTTTGAAGTTAAGATTGGATATTTATTAGAAAGTTTATGCACAAAATCTTCATTACTTTGCATCAAATTATGCTCAAAACTTTCCCATTCATTTTTATTGAGTGCATTAATTTTAATTGATTTTTTGATTTTGGTTCTTATTTGACTAGCTTCAGTTTCAGTCTCAAGAATTTGTTGAATACTATCAATCATTTCACTTTGTTTTGCAATTGAAAGTGATTTGCCTGCAACCTCATAAGCTTTATTTTGAATTTCAATCTCTAAAATATGCTTCTCATATTCTTGCATTTTTAATTTGTTTTCAGCATTTAATTCTAACTGAAGTATTTCTTTCTGATGCTTTAATTCTTCTTCTTTAAGCTTAATCTTTTCAAGATACCTGATTTTATTCCATCTATAGTAAAGGAAAAAGCTTCCCGAAATCACAAGGATATACACTAGTATCATCCAAATTGAAAAATACCATGGCTTTGCTACATAAAATTCATATTGTGATACTTTGATGAAATTTTTTCCGTCATTATAATAGAACTCTAGCTCTTGATTCCCACTGCTCAAATTATTCAAGATTAACTGACCATTTTTTATTGGCATAAAATGTTTTGAATCATTTAATCTATAAAACAAATCAGGTCGACTATAGCCATAAAACTCCGTAACTACATTTATTTCAACAGGTTGATTGTATTTTATTTTCAAATCGTCATGAACCAAATTACCTTGATAGAAAGCTTCGGCATAAACTCCTTCAATTTTTCTTTTCTTTTTATTAATTTCAAAAGAAATAAAACCGTCATCAAGATTCATCAATAGACGATTACCTGTCTTATTAATTTTTATATTTTCAATAATTAATCTTCCTTGATAATATTTTTCAGGAATCAGTTCCCAAATAAAATCATTATTTACTTGAGAAATTGCATATAAAAGTCCATTTTTCAACACTATAAAATTATCATCATCAATTGGAATAATATCGTTTATGTTTTTGAAAGTGGTATTAAAAATCTTGTCTTTTTCTAGTTTGCCAGAAATGGAATTATATTCATACCATGAATTATCAATCAAGAAAAGCATTTCATTTTTAAAACTGAAAATTTTAACTGCAAAATCATTTGTTATTCCGTTTAAATGCGAAATATTCTCAACTTTAGTTGCTACAAAATTTTTATCATATTGAATTCTGTATAAGCTTCTATAATTATCTGCAGCCCAAATTTCTCCAGGTTTATTTTGTGCAATATTGCGAATTGGCTTTTTAAGTCCCTCTAAATATTTCCATTTTGACAGATCATCTGGATTTTCATAGAGAGTAATTCCAGAATAATGCCCTTGAAAATAAACATTTTCATATTCACTTTTTAAGATTTTCCACCCTCCATTGACAGGATTTTTTTTAAGGAGAGAATTTCCATCATAAATAAATGTTCCATCATTATGGCCAATTATAAACTTATTATCACTATTGTAAATATCCCAAACTTGGCCTTGAGAATTTGGAATTACTTGAAGTTGTTTATTTTTGCAGGTAAATATTCCATGATTTGTAGCAAAAAGATAGCCTTTGTCAATTGCTGAAAGTGAATATACGGAACCCAAAATCCCAGAATTATCAGAAAAAACATTGATTGGAGAATTGATTTCGATGTGGCAAATCCCATTGTCTAGGCCCAACCATAAATCATTTTCTTTGTCAATGCCAATGGACAAAATATCATTATTCTTCAATGCATTTTGGCGGTTGATATTTTTGTAAGAACCTGTTTTTAAATCAACTATATAAACACCCTGAAGTCCGCTGCCGATAACTAACGTATTTTCATCTGCAAATTTTGCAGTTACTAAAATTTCTTGCTTGACAATTTCATTTAACGGATTGTCCCAAGCTAACAATTGTCCATTTACAACCTTAAAAACTCCTTTGTTTTTTGTAAAAATATATAGTTGTCCCTTATTTTTTTCAATGTGATGGATAACATTTTCATTAAGCACATCCCAATTATCTATTCTTGTGAAATTTTTACCTTTCATAATATAGATTCCATTAGTCACTGTAGCCGCATAAATTTCATTATCAATTAAATAGCAATATGAAACTAGGTAAGGAAATTTTACATTATCAATTTTATTTCCATCTTGAATATAAATTTCATTAAAAGTCTGGAAATACATTTTATTGTCATGTTTGAAAATTTTCCAAACTTCTTCATTATTAAGATTGCCCTTAAAAACATTTTTCTTTTTAGATAATGAAAAATAAGCCATCTTGCCATTAATTCTTTTCCAATAGCCAAATTCTCCATATGAACCACAATATATTTTATCGCCATCAACAAAAATTGAGCGAATAATAGTCTTGTCCGGAAGCGTATATTTTTCCCATTTCACACCGTTGTAACGAAGAAAATAATGATTATTTGCAAAGTACATCGCATTATCACTGCCCTGCATGACATTCCAAACCTGATTATCACCGTTGTAATCAGATTTTGTGAAATTTTCTACAAAAGGGAGTAATTCTTGACCTTTTAAAGCCAAAGAAATCATGCAACAAAATAAAAGCTTAAAAAAATTGATTCTCACGTTATAAAATTTACTTCTCAAATATAGAGATTTCCTTTATTTCAGTGGATGAAAGGCTAAATAAAAATTAATGTTCCTGTGTAAAATAATAAAAAAAACTATTTTTGCTAAAATTCTATATAAATGAAAAAATATTTCAGTTCATTATTTTGCATAATGGCTTTAAATGCTTGTGACGATGGCGATATGGTTTCGCAGTCATTTAATTTTAATAGCGAAGTAAGTGCTTCTGATTGTGGCGCTACAAGCACAATTAATACAGTTTTTAAAATTAATGAAAACGAAGCCTTGATTCTAAAAATTGATGGTCCACAAACATTTGTGACTAATGACGGGCAAGAATATACTGTAGATCTTTTTCCATTTAGAAATCAGACAACACAAACTGGTGCGCCTAAAATTTATAAAATTAGCGCTGCGAACAGGGTAATTTACCGAGTTTTTAATGGACCTGTTACTAGCGCTTATTTTTGCCAAGAAATTCCGCCTATTTCTCCCTCAGTTGTAAGCGAATCCTCTACACTAAGCAATGGAGATGGAAGAATAGAAATTGCAACTTCAAAAATTGTCGATGATTATGCTTCTGTAGCGGCAATTGCTTACCAGCATCTGGTGACTTTAAAAGATATAACTTTTACTGACGGAACGACAAACACTACTTATGAAACCTATAATTATGGAATTTATGAGAAAAAATCTGGCGTGAATTTTTCTTTCGCTCCAAATAATCCAGTTTCAAATTGTATAGAAAATTCTGGCAGACTTTTTAGAATAGCAGATAGTAACTCTGGAAATATTGACACAAAGGAAAATCTTAATGAAGTATTGGAATTTAAAATTTCTGATGATGAATTGGCGACTTTAGACCTAGGAGACAACACTAATTTATATCTAGATGACACAAAGCAACTTATTTATAGAATTTATAGTAGCGATGTTTCAAATACTTTTTTATGTACAGGAGTAGATGCAAACCTTATTCCGACTCCGGAAACGTATGAAACATTTGTTGCTAATAACGGAACCCCAATAGATGGCAGCATCCCTGCTACTGGAACTATTTCAATTCGCAGAGTACGCAACGCGATTCCTGCGCCACCAGCACCACAAATTCAAACTTACAGTTATGACATTATGATGTCAAATGTAACTTTTAAAGATCAGTCTGGAAACACTACATTTAAACAAGGAACTATTCTCTTTGGAAAATATACTACTGATAGATGATATTAAACAAAAAACTCCGATAAATTATCGGAGTTTTTTTTATCTATTCGGGTTTTGCTTGATATAAACTTCAGTTGCTCCAAGTCCATATTTTTGATAATCAGCATCCTTAAAAGCAATTTCATCATATCTTCCGAGTAAAAAATCTAATTCAGACTTTAAAACTCCTTCGCCTACTCCGTGAATAAAAACGATTTTTGGAATTCGATTTCTAATGGCAAATTCAATATGCCTTTTTGCTGTTTCAGTTTGCAAAGTAAGAATATCATAATTTGACATTCCTCTTTTATTTGGAACTAATTTCTCAATATGCAAATCAAATTCTGGCGCAGCTCTTTCGTCTTTATTTTTCTTTTCTTTTACAAAACTTCTTGGCTTCGGAATTTCTTTGTCTTTCAAAACTTCGTTAAAGTTATGATTGCCAATACCAAAATTCAAATCGCCAGCATTGTTTATTTTGATTAACTCATTAGCCAAATAGGTCAGTACAAATCCATCTTCAGTTTCAATAGTAACTTGATCGGTTTTCACAGACAAAACAATTCCATTTACCGCTTCGTCAAGCACAGTAACTTTATCTCCTTTAGTTAACATTATCTTCAGAATTATCTTGATTTTTACTCGGTACTTTTGAAGTAAGTTGCATCATTCCATACATGAAAATGATTATAGCTACAACCATTATATATACATTTGGTTTTTCCTTGCTTTGCTCATATAAAGCAAAAATTCCGGCAAGCACCATTATTGGGATATATATTTTTTTCATTTGATTATTAAATTTCTAACTTTCCAAAAGTAATAAACTATAAAATAATAACTGTTTAATCTCATTAAAGTTTCTTCTTTTTTTCGTAAAATTGCGTAACAAATTAAATTTACCCGATGGAAGAATACATGCTTCCTTGCTTTAGCAAGAAATATTTGGGAATGGAGTGCATGGGTTGTGGAAGCCAAAGAGCTTTCATGATGGTATTAAGAGGTGATTTTGCTGATGCTTTTGTTATGTTTCCAGCAATTTATACCACAATATTATTTTTTATCATTGTCGGATTGAATTTTATTGACAAAGCAAGAAACTATCATAAATTAATTATTTCATCTGCTATAATTAATGCTTTGATCATGGTCGTTTCATTCATTTATAAAACAACAAACCATTAAATACAATCAAAAACAAATTAAATTATGGAAAAACAAAACTTACCTAATGCAACCGCCGTTCTAGTTCTTGGAATTATATCAATTATCACTTGTTGCTGTTTTGGTATTTTAGGATTAATATTTGGACTTATAGCTTTATTTCTAGCTAACAAAGACATGAAATTATATCGTGAGAATCCTGAATTGTATTCAAATTACAGTAATTTGAATACCGGAAGAATTGTTGCAATTATAGGCGTTGTTCTAAGTGCAATAACATTGTTATACTGCACATTCAAAATACTTACAATAACTGATGAAGAATGGGAAAACATCAAATATGAATATAACAAAGCTTATGAAGAAGCTCAAAAAAATCAATAATATTTATAGAAAAAGAGCCACAAATTAGTGGCTCTTTTTTAATTCTTATTTTTCAAACTCTTTCAATGTTTTAATAATAATCGAAATACAATCTAAAAGTTGTTCTTCGTTCATGACTAAAGGCGGTGCAAAACGAATTATGTTTCCATGGGTTGGTTTCGCTAAAAGTCCGTTATCACGCAATGCCATACAAATATTCCAGGCAGTATCACTTTCTTCTGTATCATTGATTACGACAGCATTCAAAAGACCTTTTCCTCTAACAAGCGTTGCAATCGTACTTGTTTGGATATAATTGTCTAATTTTTCTCTGAAGATATTTCCTAAGTAAGTTGCATTTTCAGCTAGCTTTTCTTCTGTAACAACTTTCAAAGCGGCAATTGCGACAGCAGCTGCAATTGGATTTCCACCAAATGTTGAACCATGTTGGCCAGGCTTGATTACATTCATAATTTCATCATTTGCCAAAACTGCAGAAACTGGATAAGCGCCACCTGACAAAGCTTTACCAAGAATCAAAATATCTGGCTGTACATTTTCGTGGTGAACTGCCAATAATTTTCCTGTTCTAGCGATTCCAGTTTGAACTTCGTCAGCGATGAAAAGAACGTTGTGTTTTTCACATAATTCTTTTGCTTTCGCCAAATACCCTTCTGAAGGAACATAAACTCCAGCTTCACCTTGAATTGGTTCTACTAAAAATCCCGCAACATTATTTTGGGTTTTCAAAACATTTTCCAAAGCCTCTAAATCGTCATAAGCAATGCTGATAAAACCAGCAGTATAAGGTCCGAAGTTCTTGCGAGCATTTTCATCATTTGAAAACGAAATAATTGTAGTCGTTCTTCCGTGAAAATTTCCATCGCAAACAATAATTTGAGCTTCATTTTCTGGAATTCCATTTTTTTCGTAAGCCCATTTTCTGCAAAGCTTGATTGCCGTTTCAACAGCTTCAGCTCCGGTATTCATCGGAAGCACTTTGTCAAAACCAAAATATTTGGTTACAAATTCTTCATATTTCCCTAATTTGTCGTTATAAAAAGCTCGAGAAGTAAGTGTCAAAGTCTGCGCTTGTTCAATCATTGCCCCAATAATTTTTGGATGACAATGACCTTGATTTACTGCAGAATAAGCAGAAAGAAAATCATAGTATTTTTTTCCATCTGTATCCCAAACATAAACACCTTCTCCTTTACTTAAAACTACTGGAAGTGGATGGTAATTGTGTGCGCCAAATTTATCTTCTAAAGAAATGGCTTCAGAAGCATTATTTTTTTCTAAAACTGACATTGTGAAAGTATTTAATTCTTCAAAAATCAATTCCTTCTTGTGGAGAGAAATCATCCATATCGCTGTGCAAAATTAGTGAATCTTATTGGAATTTCAATCGTTATCGTAAATGAAAGAATTGCAAAGAATTCACAAGTTTAAACTTCAAAATTCGTGAATTCGCAACGAAATAAACAGTAAATCCCATTTCTCCAACTGACTTTTCAGATGCAAAAATGGGATTCTTATATTTTAAAATGCTTTTCGTTTAAGCTAAAACCAAAGTTGCATTTGAAGTAATTTCTGTATTTAATAATCTTGAAATTGGACAAGTAGTTTCTGCTTTTTTAACTAACTCTTGAAATTTATCTGTTGAAATATCATCAACTCTTGCAATTACTGAAAGATGTGAACCTACGACGCTCCCATCTTCAAAATCAACATCACATTTTGTTTCGATTGACGCTACTGTAAATCCGTTTTCATTTAAATAAGCAGTTAATTGCATTGTAAAACATCCAGCGTGTGCTGCTGCGATTAACTCTTCTGGATTGGTTCCGTTTCCTTGTTCAAATCTTGTTTTGAATGAATATTGCGTGTTGCTTAAAACGCTGCTGTCTGTTGATATCTTTCCGTTTCCTTCTTTAAGTGAGCCTTCCCAGACTGCTTTTGCACCTCTTTTCATAATAATTTTTATTGGTTGATTGTTTATTAAAATTACGAAAATCAATTACTAGTTAGACTGTTTTTGGAGAAACTTTAACGTATTTGATTGTATATTTCGTAATCACAAGTTCGCTCAATGCCCCTGATTATAGCGGAAAGCCCGGTGTTTTTAAAGCTAATTTTTGCTGCCTCAAAACAGCGACCAGAGGAAGCTCGCTTTGTGGCTTGCAAAAAAAAGATTTAAAAATGAGGACTTGCAGCGGAAAGCAGGATTTAGTCCCAAAAAATTGAAAAGAAAAAATTTCTATTTTCCATTCAAAAAAACCGAACAATCGCTTATTTTTGCCGTATGGGAAGAAAGACGACAGATAAGGTTATTTTTGAGAATGTAAAAGTGCTGGATGCAGGTGCTAAAGGGGTTTCAGTGGCAAAAGCGCCAGACGGAAAAGTGATTTTTATTCCGAATGTCGTACCTGGAGATGTGGTTGATGTGCAGACTTTCAAGAAAAGAAAAGCCTATTATGAAGGAAAAGCCATCAATTTTCACGAATTTTCTGAAGATAGAATTGAGCCGGTTTGTGAGCATTTTGGTGCTTGCGGTGGTTGCAAATGGCAAAATATGACATATGAAAAGCAGTTGTTTTACAAAAACAACGAGGTTTTCAATCACTTAAAACGTATTGGAAAAATTGAATTGCCTGAATTTGAACCAATTTTAGGCTCTGAAAAGAAATTTTTCTATAGAAATAAAATGGAATTTTCGTTTTCAAATGCACGTTGGCTGACTGAAAAAGAATTGGCGAGCGACGAAGAATTTGATAACAAGAATGCGCTTGGTTTCCATATTCCCAAGATGTGGGATAAAATTTTGAATATCGAGAAATGTTTCTTGCAGGAAGACCCTTCGAACGATATCAGAAATTCAGTTCGTGATTATGCGAACGAACATAATTTGCCGTTTTTTAATCCAAGAAATCACGAAGGTTTGTTGCGAACGCTGATGATTCGTACAGCTTCGACTGGAGAAATTATGGTTTTGATTCAATTTTTTGAAGAAAATAAAGAACAAAGAGAAGGTTTGATGGAATTTTTATTGGAGAAATTCCCGAATATTATGTCGCTTCAGTATGTAATTAACGGAAAACCAAATGATACGATTTATGACCAAGATGTAATTCTATATAAAGGTAGAGATTATATTTTGGAAGAAATGGAAGGTTTGAAATTCAGCATTAATGCAAAATCTTTTTACCAGACCAATTCAGACCAAGCGTATGAATTATACAAAATTACGAGAGATTTTGCTGGTTTGACAGGAAATGAATTAGTGTATGATTTATATACTGGAACTGGAACGATTGCACAATTCGTTTCGAAACAAGCAAGAAAAGTAATTGGTGTGGAAGCTGTTCCCGAAGCGATTGCTGATGCTAAAGAAAATGCAAAACGTAATAACATTACTAATTGTGAGTTCTTTGTTGGAGATATGAAAGTAGTTTTCAACGAATCTTTTATAGCGCAACATGGCAAGCCAGATGTGATTATTACTGACCCGCCGAGAGATGGAATGCATAAAGATGTAATACAACAGATTTTAAATATTGCTCCAGAAAGAATTGTGTATGTTAGCTGCAGTTCTGCAACTCAAGCGCGTGATTTGGCTTTGATGGATGAAATGTATAAAGTTTCAAGAGTTCGACCGGTTGATATGTTTCCGCAGACGCATCATGTTGAAAATGTTGTACTTTTGGAAAAAAGATAATTGATGAATAAATTTCTAAATATAATTGTTGCTATTTTTATATCAATTTGCTTCTTTGGATGTGAAAAGGATGATATTTGTGCGAGCACTACTCCGACAACTCCAAGATTAGTGATTAGTTTTTTTGACAAAGACAATCCTAACGTTGCAAAAAGCTTAAGTAGTTTAACTGCCAAAGCGGTTGGCGAGACAAATCCGATTATTTTTAATGAGTCGGCAACAGCTACGGAAATTACGAAATACCAAACTAGCGCAAATAAAATTTCGCTGCCACTTCGACTTAATTCTGAGGAAACTGTATATGAGTTGACGCAAAATTCTTCAACGCCAACCATAAGAAATACAGATATTATCACCATTAAATATACCACAAATCAGATTTATGTCTCCAGAGCTTGTGGATATAAAACTAATTTTCGCTTAAATGCAGAAAACCCAGTATCTAGACCGGTTGACGACACAAGTGAATGGATCAATAATCTAATAGTAGAAACGAATAATATTGAAACAGAAAATGAAACACACGTTAAGATTTATTTTTAATCTGGCTCTCGTGCTGGTTTCACTGACTGCTACAGCGCAAGAAAAGAAAAAAGACACTATTATTCCAAGAACTGAAAGATATGGACTTAGAGTTGGTGCTGATTTATATAAAATTGCGAGATCAATTTATGATGATGACTATAAAGGTTTTGAAATAACTGGTGACTATCGTTATTCAAAAAGAATTTATTTCGCTGCAGAAATTGGCAATGAAAATAAAACTACGGATGAACCGCAATTAAATTTTACAACAAAAGGTACTTATTTTAAATTTGGAGCTGATTACAACATGTATGAAAATTGGCTTGATATGGAAAATATGATTACCATTGGTGCAAGATATGGCTTTAGTTCTTTTTCACAAGAATTGAATAGTTATAGCATTTATAACCCAAATCCTTATTTTGAAGGTGAATCAGACTTGATTACTTCGGGTAAAAATTTTGACGGACTTTCTGCCCATTGGCTAGAAATTGCAGCTGGAGTAAAAGCAGAAATTTTAGATAATTTATTTTTAGGATTTTCGCTTCGCCTGAATTATCTACTTACCCAGAAAGAACCAACAGACTTCGAAAATCTTTATATTCCCGGCTTTAATAGAACTTATGACGGAAAATTTGGCGTAGGATTTAATTATACGCTAAGCTATTTTATTCCTCTTTATAAAAAACAGAATCAACCTAAAGTTGAAGAAGAAACAGTAAAAAAATAGAATTTCAATTATAAAATAAAAAGGCAAAGAGGGAATAATTATCTCTTTGCCTTTTTTTATTTTTATTTAATCTGCTTGATTCCTTTCATAAAAATCCAGCTCATAAAAAGCTTTTCGCCGTCATTGGTTTTAATCGCTTGAAATTTTGGAGAAAGAATTGTTCCAATAATAAAAGCTGTCAATGGAATCCAAAATCCTGTTAAATTTGTGTAAGCTTCAATCACAAAACGGAATCCGATAAATAATACTGCGAAACTTAGTAACTGGTATATAAATGCTTTTGTTTTTAAAGTCATAATTTAGATTTTTTTATTACTCTTCTGTCCTATCCTGAAATTTTGTTCTTTTGCTTCCTTCATACATTTCATATTTTACTAATCTTGCTTCCAAACTTCCATTAAAAAGCTTTATTTTCCTTGAAGGTTTTAGTCCGACGAATTTCAAAGCTTCCAAATTTGCAGTAATAAACCACGCATTTGTTCCCGGATAACTTTGTTTCAACGTATCACCAATTTCTTTGTAAAAACGTTCCATTTCAATATCCAAACGCTCACCATAGGGCGGATTGAAAACCATGTGCAACGGACCCTGAGTTATTTTCTCTGTATCAAAAAAGTTCTTTTCAGCAATAGTTACATACTCATCAAGATTCGCATTTCTGATATTATCTTTCGCTTTTAAAACCGCAGAAGGTGCTTTGTCATAACCTTGAATCGTGTAATGAAACTCTTTCACTTTTTTCATTAATGAATCAATAATTTGCTCAAACAACTCATTATCCCAATCATTCCATTTTTCAAAAGCAAATTCTTTTCTGTTCAAATTCGCAGGAATATTGCAGGCAATCATTGCCGCTTCTGCCAAAATTGTCCCTGAACCGCACATAGGATCAATAAAATGTCCTTGTCCTTCCCAACCAGAAAGCAAAAGCATTCCGGCTGCTAAAACTTCATTAATAGGAGCAATGTTTGTCGCCATTCTGTATCCTCTTTGGTGCAAAGAATTTCCAGAAGTATCCAAAGCTACTGAAACTTGGTCTTTATCAATATGAATATTAATTCTCACATCTGGATAATCTTTGTCAACGCTCGGCCTTGCTCCTGTTCTATTCCTAAATTGATCTACAATCGCATCTTTTGATTTTTGGGAAACAAATTGCGAGTGTTTAAAATAATCAGAATGAACCGTTGTGTCAATCACAAATGTCATATTTGCATTCAAATATTTTGACCAATCAATTCCTGAAATACCTTTATACAAGCCTAATTCATTGTTTGCCCTGAAATAATAAATTGGTTTTAAGATTTTCAAAGCCGTGCGAAGCGAAAGATTTGCTTTGTACATAAAACCTTTGTCTCCAGAAAAACTTACCATTCTCACGCCTTGCTCCACATCTTGAGCTCCTAAAACTTGTAATTCTTTTGCTAATATTTCCTCAAATCCGAAGAAAGTCTTAGCTATCATTTTAAAATTTTCCATAAAATTCTTGTAATTCGCAATTTTGCAACTTGATTGCGTTTTGCTATTGGCACTTGCCTATTTTCTGCAAAAATACACTAAATTTGTGGCTTAAATAAATACGATGCAAAAAGAAAAAAATACTTGGTTCGCCTCTTGGTTCGACACTCCTTATTATCACATTCTTTACAAAGACCGAGATTATGCCGAAGCACAAGTGTTTATGGATAACATAACACAATACTTGAACCTTCCGGATGATTCAAAAATCCTTGATTTGGCCTGTGGAAAAGGTCGTCATTCTGTATATTTAAACCAATTGGGTTATGATGTAACCGGAGCTGATTTGTCAGAAAACAGCATTGCAGAAGCTTCAAAATTTGCTAATGAAAAACTGCACTTTGAAGTTCATGACATGAGAATTCCGTTTGAACAGAAGTTCGACGCTATTTTCAACCTTTTTACAAGTTTTGGCTATTTTGAAAATGATGAAGATAATTCAACTACGCTAAAAGCAATTCAAGAAAGTCTTTCTGAATATGGTTTTGCCGTAATTGACTTCATGAACGTAAAGCATGTTATAGATAATTTAGTTCCTGAAGAAGTAAAAACTGTTGATAATATTGATTTCCACATAAAAAGATACCACAAAGACAATCATATTTACAAAGAAATTGACTTTGAAGATAAAGGAGAAAAGTTTCATTTCATAGAGAAAGTCCAAGCCTTGACATTGCAAAATTTCGAGGAAATGATGGAAGAAGCCGGAATTTATCTTTTGGATACTTTTGGAGATTATAAATTAAAAAAATTCTTCAAAACAGAAAGCGAAAGATTGATAATGGTCTTCAAATAATCAAATAGTTTTTAATAAAATGGATAACATTTTAACTTATATTCTTCCGTTATTTTCAGTTTTACTTGGCTACGCAGTAGCATTATTTTTAAAACCTACGAAGAAAACCAATCTGAAACTTTTAATGGCTTTTAGCGGTTCATTCTTGCTTTCAATAACTGTAATGCACCTGTTGCCTGAAGTTTATGAAGCTGAAATGCATCACGGCCACGAGCACGAACACGGACATTCAAACGCTGTCGGAATTTTTATCATGCTCGGAATTTTATTCCAAATCATACTAGAATTTTTCTCAAAAGGCGCTGAACACGGTCACGTTCACGGTCATGAAGAAATGCACAAAATGCCGTGGCTTTTATTCATAAGTCTTTGCATCCACGCACTTTTAGAAGGTTTTCCGGTGAGTCATCACAACGATTTAGCATTGGGAATTGCTATCCATCATTTGCCAATTGCCATCATTTTAACCTCCTTTTTTGTCAACGCAAAACTTAATAAAACTGCTATTTTTATGTTTATGGTAGCTTTTGCATTCATGACGCCTCTTGGAACAATTACTTCAGAATATTTACCATTTTTATCAGAATATTATACACAAATTACGGCTGTCGTAATCGGAATTTTGTTTCATATTTCCTCTACAATTATCTTTGAAAGCAGTGAAGGACACAAATTTAATTTGGCGAAATTATCGATGATTGCAATTGGAATTGTTGCTGCTTACTTCATTTAGCATTTTGGCGTGACCCCATGAAAAGCCTGTCGGCATTTTTATGGGGTCGGGCTTTTCACTCCCAATCTTTTATTTTTTTTAAGAAAAAAAATAAAAGGATTTCCGCTATAATCCCTCACGCAAACGACCGAAACTTTGTAACTTTGAAAAATCACTTTCAATTTTAAAAATGAGCTTCACAAAAACCACAGAACAATCTTCAAAATACGAACATTTAGAAAAAATGTCGGTTGCTGATTTATTGCAAAACATTAACAATGAAGATAAAACTGTTCCTCTTGCCGTAGAAAAAGCTTTACCACAAATTGAAAAATTAGTGGAAAAAGTAGTCGAAAAGATGAAAAATGGCGGACGCTTATTTTACATTGGCGCCGGAACTTCGGGAAGATTGGGAATTGTTGACGCTTCAGAATGTCCGCCGACTTTTGGTGTTTCGTTTGATTTGGTTATCGGAATTATTGCTGGAGGCGACACTGCAATTCGTAAAGCTGTGGAATTTGCCGAAGACGACGAAGATCAAGCTTGGAAAGATTTGCAAGAATGGAATATCAATAAAAACGACGTAGTTATCGGAATTGCGGCATCAGGAACTACACCTTATGTGATTGGTGGTTTGCAAAAATGCAACGAAAATAACATCACTACTGGAAGCATTTCTTGCAATGCCGAAAGTCCATTATCAAAGACTTCAAATTTTCCAATTGACGTGGTTGTCGGACCAGAATTTGTGACCGGAAGCTCAAGAATGAAAGCTGGAACGGCACAAAAATTAGTCTTAAATATGATTTCAACTTCCACCATGATTCAGCTCGGAAAAGTGAAAGGAAACAAAATGGTTGATATGCAGTTGAGCAATCACAAGCTTGTGGACAGAGCCGTGAGAATGATTATGGACGAACTTTCAATTTCTGAAAACGAGGCAAAATCCTTATTGGAAAAGCATAAAAACGTTAGAAATTCCATCGAGAATTATAAAAAATAATCAATGAACACCGATAGAAAAATACTCCAAAAAGGAATTTTATTCTTGTCAATTGCAATGCCTTTGCTGTTTCTAGGGCCAGTTGTGATTCACAGCGCTTTTAAAAATCAAGAACATCCTTATTATTTTCTAGTTTTAGGATTCGGTATTTTAGCTTGCTTATGTGCCATGTTAATGATGTTTTTAGGAATCAAAAAAATAATGAACAGCCTTTTCAAAAAGTGATGAAAGAATCAATTCATATAAACAAGACCTTTTCAAAAGTGATTTATACGGAAGAATCAGTCAAAAATCGGGAATTTGAAAATTGTACTTTCATTGATTGTGATTTATATGGAAGTGATTTTTCACAGTCGCAATTTTTAGATTGTACTTTCAAAGGTTGCAATCTTTCGATGGTAAAGCTGAATTCAACGAGCTTGAAAAATGTTGAATTTGACGAATGTAAATTAATGGGAATTCCTTTTGAATACTGCGACGACTTTCTTTTTGAAGTAAAATTCAAAAGTTGCGTGTTAGATTTTTGCTCTTTTGCAAACAAGAAAATGCTGAAAACAAAATTTGCAAATTGTTCCATGCAAGAAGTCAATTTTTCTGGAACAAATTTATCCAAATCAAATTTTGATGATGTCAATTTAAACGGCGCTTTGTTTGACAAAACCAATTTATCTGAAGCTGATTTGTCAAAAGCCTATAATTTTTCAATTGATCCAGAATTGAATTCGGTTAGAAAAGCTAAGTTTTCTTTAAAAGATGTAGGCGGTCTACTAGAAAAATATAATTTGAAATTAATTTGATATGGAAGCGAATTCTCAATTTTTAGAAAGTGCTAAAAAGCAATTTTTATATTATAAAACGCTTGGAGAAAAGGCAATTAATCAACTAGAAGATGATCAGCTTTTTATTGCTGCAAACGAAGATACGAACAGCATTGCTCAAATCGTAAAACATTTGTCTGGAAATATGCTTTCACGATGGACCGATTTTTTGACTTCGGATGGAGAAAAAGAATGGCGAAATCGGGATGGCGAATTTATTGATACTTATAAATCAAAAGAAGAATTGCTAGAAAATTGGAATAAAGGTTGGGATTGCCTTTTTGGCGCTATAAATCCTTTAAAACCAGAACAACTTTCTGACATTATTTATATTAGAAACGAAGGACATTCAGTTGTAGAAGCGATTAACAGGCAGTTAGCGCATTATCCTTATCACATTGGACAGCTAGTTTTTTATGCAAAATTGCTAAAGAAAACAGAATGGGAAAGCCTTTCGATTCCGAAGAATAAGTCGGGAGATTATAATTCTGAGAAATTTTCTAGAGAAAAAAGCATTCGGAATTTTACGGATGATGAATTAGATAAACTAAAATAATTTGGGAATACCAAACTCCTAGCCCCGATTGCAGTGGAAAGCCCGGAATTTTTAAATCTATTTTTTGCTGCCTCAAAACAGCGACCACAGGAAGCTCGTTTTGTGGCTTGCAAAAAAAGATTTAAAAATGAGGACTTGGAGCGAAAAGCGGGAAATAGCTTCCTGAAATCCATCGAGGTAAATCAAAAATAAATTATGAAAAAAATAGTACTTATTGCAATTTTAGCTGTCACAGCAACGTCTTGCTATAATGCAGAACGCAAATGCAAAGATTTTAAAACTGGGGAATTTCAGTTTGAATATGAAGTTGATGGTGTAAAAAAAATATCTAATTTCGTAAGAAATGACAGTTTGGAAGTTGGTACATTTGAAGGAAAAGAATATATTTCAACTGTACGCTGGGTAGGCGATTGTGAGTATATTTTGCAACGAATAAATCCAAAAAACAGAGCGGAAAGTAAAGCAATTCAGATGAACATCCTTTCAACAACAGAAAATTCATATACCTTTGAATTCTCAAATATTGGGGAATCAAAGAAGCAAAAAGGAACCGTAATTAAAATCAAATAACAAACAAAAATGGAAGTATTCTTAAATCCAGATGCTTGGATTGCATTGCTGACACTCACTTTTCTTGAAATTATTTTAGGAATTGACAATATTATTTTTATTTCAATTGTAACGGGAAAACTTCCTGTTGAAGATCGAAAAAAAGCGACAAGAATTGGTTTATTTCTGGCAATGTTCATGAGAATCGGACTGCTTTTTGGAATCACACTTTTGATTGCGATGAAAGCGCCTTGGTTTTCATTTGATTTTGGGTGGTTTAGTGCTGATATTACTGGCCAAGCGATGATTTTGTTGCTTGGAGGCTTATTTTTAATTTATAAAAGCACCAAAGAAATTCATGAAAAAGTGGATCACAAAGGTGAAGAAGAAAAAAGTCTTGGCAGTGCGGCAAAAAAATCTTTTGCAAATGTGATTGTTCAAATCTTGCTGATTGACTTGATTTTTTCCATTGACTCGATTCTTACTGCAGTGGGGATGACGAATGGTTTGGAAGGGGCTCTTTATATTATGATTACAGCAGTTGTAATTTCTGTTGGAATCATGATGCTTTTTGCTGTACCTGTTGGGAATTTTGTAAATGCAAATCCGTCGATTCAGATTCTTGGATTGGCATTTTTGATTTTGATAGGATTTATGTTGATCACAGAAAGTATGCATTTATCGAATGCGCAATTGGCGGGACAACATGTTGGCGCTGTTCCAAAAGGTTATTTATATTTTGCGATTGCGTTTTCTTTGGCAGTGGAGTTTTTGAATATGAAAATGAGGAAGAAAAAATAGTAAAAAAAGGTTCGGAGGCGCTAAGATGCCAAGGAAATTGAATAAATAAAAAAGGCTTTCCAAATTTGGAAAGCCTTTTTTATTAGTCTAAACTTAAAGTTATTTGTCCGTCGTCATCCAATTGGATATCGCCTGAAATCTCTTCATCGTTTACTTCAATTTCTTCAGGAATTTCTTCTACTGGAGGTTCGTATGGCAACGGTTCTAATAGATTTATCTGTTTCAATTTATCTCCAGTTAATTGATTTCCAACAGCTTTAATTCCTTTTACAGCAATAAAGCTTTCCAAATCAACGGTTTGATTTTCCTTTTGGATTCCTTTTATTTTAGCAAAAATCACTTCGGCAACTGGACGATAATCTGTGGAAACGATTTCCAACTGAGATTTTGGATGTTCGGTTATAAAAATCTCTTCTTTATTTTCGTTTTCAATCAAGAAACGTTTGACAAAATATTTTTCTTTTTCTCCGTCGTAATAAATCGCGGAAACTGGTTTTTTCGGAATCCATTTTTCTAAAACTACCATATCTTCATCAAAATGCGTAGTCAATTCAGGAATAATCGTCTTTAATTTTCCAGATTGATTGATGATTAAAAGTCGGTCATTCGGACGGAATTCGCCAAGCAACCCACCTCTTCCATCGACATTTAATTTTTGAACAGTATCGTCAAACCAAATTCTTCTTGGTTTTAAAGTAGAAATTCCTTTTTCTTTTAATTCAATTTTTTTGATTGGGTATTTAGTGACTAGATTTCCTTTCGAAGCTCTTCCTTTGATAGCCAAATCTGCAAAATCAATATCGAATTTCAGCTTTTTCACAGAACCGACTTGGCGCAATAAAATCGTAATAACTTCTGCTTCGCCATTCGGATTATGAGAAAAATATAAAACTTGAGAGCCAGGCTTTTCTTGTGAAAGCGCATAAGCTTTATCCCTAGTGATTCCAGAAACATTGAAACGCTTGATATATGAAGATCCGGATTTTCCATCACGGTAAATCATATTGTAAATCGTTCGCTTGTCATTTTTATCAAAAATAGCGACGTGAATTATATCTTTTCCTACGAATTTCTTTTCATCAACTTTGGAAACCATCATTGTTCCGTCACGAAGAAATACGATAACATCATCAATATCAGAACAATCTGTGACGTATTCGTCTTTTTTCAAACCAGTCCCGATAAAACCTTCTTCCCGATTTACATACAATTTCGTATTTCTCAAAATTACTTTTGTCGCTTCAATATCATCGAAAATTCGAAGTTCGGTTTGGCGTTCACGGCCTTTTCCATATTTCTCTTTTAATCTGGCAAAAAAGGCAATCGTAAAGTCGATAATATGCTCTAAATCATATTTTACCTGTTCAATATCGCCTTCTAAAGCTTCAATTTTTTCTTGCGCTTTATCAATATCAAATTTTGAAATTCTCTTGATTCGAATTTCCGTCAAACGTGTAATATCATCTTCGGTTACAGCACGTTTTAAATGTTGTGTATAAGGTTTCAAACCTTCATCAATAGCACGAATTACACCATCCCATGTAGATTCTTCCTCAATGTCACGGTAGATTCTTTTTTCAATAAAAATACGTTCCAAAGAAAGGAAATGCCATTGTTCTTCTAATTCATCTAACTGAATTTCCAGCTCTCGTTTTAGCAAATCAACCGTTCTTTCCGTCGAAATTTTCAACATATCAGAAACGCCAATGAAACGAGGTTTATGATTTTCAATGATACAGCCCAAAGGCGCCACAGAAGTCTCGCAAGCAGTGAAAGCAAAAAGCGCATCGATAGTTTTATCCGGAGAAACGCCTGGAAAAAGATGGATTAAAATCTCAACTTCCGCCGCGGTATTATCTTCAATTTTTTTAACTTTTATCTTTCCTTTTTCATTCGCTTTCAAGATACTTTCGATCAAAGATCCAGTGTTTGTCGAAAACGGAATTTGGGTAATTACCAATGTCTGTTTGTCAAGCTGTGAAATCTTTGCACGAACTCTGACACGACCGCCACGCATTCCGTCATTATAATTCGAAACGTCAGCGATACCAGCAGTTGGAAAATCTGGATATAAAGTAAAAGGTTTTCCTTTTAATATTTTTATCGAACTATCAATCAGTTCGTTAAAGTTGTGTGGTAAAACTTTCATAGAAAGTCCAACGGCAATTCCCTCAGCACCTTGCGCTAACAAAAGCGGGAATTTTACCGGAAGGTTTATTGGCTCATTTCGTCTTCCGTCATAAGAAGCTTGCCAAGCTGTAATCTTTGGCGAAAATAAAATATCGTGACCCAATTTACTGATTCGCGCTTCAATATAACGCGAAGCTGCAGCGCCATCTCCCGTGAGGATATTTCCCCAGTTTCCTTGCATGTCGATAATCAAATCCTTCTGCCCGATTTGAACCATGGCGTCGCCAATACTCGCATCTCCGTGTGGGTGATATTGCATGGTGTGGCCGACAATATTCGCCACTTTGTTGTAACGTCCATCGTCCAATTCTTTCATCGAGTGCATAATCCTACGTTGAACGGGCTTAAAACCGTCCTCAATTGCAGGAACGGCGCGCTCCAGAATTACGTAAGACGCATAATCCAAAAACCAATCTTTGTACATTCCGGTTACCTTGGTAATGGTATCCTGGCTGTCGTCGTCTTGGTTGTCGTAAAATTGTCCCGTAGATTCGGTGGATTCTTGACCTTCGTCTATTGGCTCTAAATTCTCTTCTTCGTCCATTTATTTAATTCAAATTTTAAATCTGAAGATTAATTTTCTTTGATTAATTGCTCTAAAACTTCTTTGCTTGGCAAGACTGTTTTGTATTTGCTAGCAAAAATCTGCTCGTTGTTTTCTGGCAATGTATATTTTACTACGGCTTCACTTTTATTTTGACAAAGTACGATTCCGATAGTTTTATTTTCATCTTCAAGGCGCATTTCTCTGTCATAATAATTTACATACATCTGCATTTGGCCTAAGTCTTGGTGTTTTAATTCGCCAATTTTCAAATCGATTAAAACAAAACATTTCAAGATTCTATTATAAAAAAACAAATCAATTCTGAAATGCTTGTCATCGAAAGTAATTCGTTTTTGTCTTGCTACGAATGTAAATCCATTACCTAATTCTAGTAGAAAATGCTCTAGTTTACTGATTATTTCTTCTTCCAAATTACTTTCAGAATAAGAATGTTTTTCGGGTAATCCTAAAAATTCTAAGATATAAGGATCTTTGATTATATCTTTGGGTTTTTCAATAATCAATCCCTTTTCAGAAAGCTTTTTTACTTCCACTTTGTCTCTGCTTAAAACTAATCGAGTGTATAAAGCTGAATCATATTGGCGTTTTAATTCTCTTAAACTCCAATTATTTTTAGCCGATTCAATTTCGTAAAAGTTTCTTTCGTTTACATCATCAATTCGCATTAGAAGTGTATAATGTGTCCAGGTCAACTTAAAAAAATCCCCAGTCAGTGGCTGAGATTTTTCATTTTCAGAAACCCCAGTCAGTGACTGGGGAATTTGATCTAAAACAGAAATACTAGACATTGTCTCGTAAATTGAATAAGAATTGTAAAACTTACGCATATTTTCTAAGTTGACCACCGAAAACCCCTTTCCAAATTCCTCCGTCAATCTTTGCGAAAGTCCTTTCAGCAACTGTTTTCCATATTCTGCACGCTCTTTTCCATTCTGTTCTTCCTCAACAATCATTTTTCCGATATTGAAATACGTGTAAACCATTGTATGATTTACAGCTTTTACAACCTGAAGTCGCGCCTCTTGCAAAAGCGAAACTATCTGATGGAAAAAATTATTTTGAAGATTGTCCTGCATATAAATTTATAAGTTCGAAAATTGAAAAAAATTATTTCTCAACAACATCCAATTCCACCTTCAAATTATTGATGATGAATTTCTGTCTGTCAGGTGTATTTTTTCCCATATAAAACGACAAAAGCTGTTCAATGGAAGTTGCTTTGTCCATCATAACAGGATCTAAACGAATGGTTTCTCCAATAAAGTTTTTAAACTCATCAGGAGAAATTTCTCCCAAGCCTTTAAATCGCGTGATTTCTGGTTTTGGCTTTAATTTTTCAATAGCATCAACTCGTTCTTGTTCTGAATAGCAATAAATTGTTTCCTTTCTATTTCTAATCCTAAACAACGGTGTTTGAAGAATATACAAATGTCCTTCCTTGATTAATTCAGGGAAAAATTGCAGGAAGAATGTTATCAAAAGTAATCGAATATGCATTCCATCGACATCGGCATCAGTTGCAATTACGATATTATTATAACGCAGATCACCCATATCTTCCTCAATATTCAAGGCCGCTTGAAGCAAGTTGAATTCCTCGTTTTCATAAACAATTTTCTTGCTCATTCCATACGAATTCAAAGGCTTTCCACGCAAACTGAAAACTCCCTGCGTATTCACATCTCGAGATTTTGTGATCGAGCCTGACGCAGAATCTCCCTCGGTAATAAAAAGCGTACTTTCTAAATATCTTGGGTTTTTAATATCGGTCAAATGCACGCGGCAATCACGCAATTTTTTGTTGTGAAGATTGGCTTTTTTGGCTCTGTCTTTTGCTAATTTTCGAATTCCAGAAAGTTCCTTACGTTCTCTTTCGGCCTGCAAAATCTTACGCAAAAGCAAATCTGCCGTTTCCGGATTTTTATGTAGAAAATTATCTAATTTGTTTTTTACGAAGTCATTGACAAAAGTTCGAACTGAAGGCAAATCCGGACCCATATCGGTAGAACCCAATTTGGTCTTAGTTTGCGATTCAAAAACAGGCTCCATTACTTTCACAGAAACCGCACTCACAATCGATTTACGGATATCCGAAGGTTCAAAGCCTTTGTTGTAAAATTCACGGATGGTTTTCACAACCGCTTCACGAAAAGCAACCAAATGCGTTCCTCCTTGCGTTGTATTTTGACCATTCACAAATGAATGATATTCTTCAGAATATTGTGATTTACTGTGTGTCAACGCCACTTCAATATCATCGCCAAGCAAGTGGATAATTGGATACACCAAATCGTCTTCTGCAATGTTTTCTTCCAATAAATCTTTCAATCCGTTTTCAGAAAAATATTTTTCGCCGTTGTAAATTATCGTCAAACCTGTGTTTAGGTAGCAATAATTTTTCAGCATTTTCACCACATATTCGTTCCTGAATTTGTAGTTTTTAAAAATCGCTTCGTCTGGAATGAACGTTACTTTCGTTCCTTTTCGCTTTGTAGTATCGATTACATCTTCCTCCAAAACCAAATTTCCCGCAGAAAATTCCGCCGCTTTTTGCTTGTCGTCACGAACAGATTCTACTCTGAAATAGTTCGACAAAGCGTTCACAGCCTTGGTTCCGACACCATTTAGACCTACTGATTTCTTAAACGCAAGCGAATCATATTTTCCACCCGTATTCATTTTTGAAACCACATCAACGACTTTTCCAAGCGGAATTCCACGGCCATAATCCCTCACGGCAACCGTTTTATCCTTGATACTCACCTCAATAGTTTTTCCGGCACCCATAACGAACTCATCGATACAGTTGTCCAAAACCTCTTTTAATAAAATATAAATACCATCATCTGGCGAAGAACCGTCACCCAATTTCCCGATATACATTCCTGGACGCATTCTGATATGCTCTTTCCAGTCTAGGGAACGGATATTGTCTTCGGTATACTGATTTTGTTCTGACATTTTAAAATTATGGATTTGGTGCTAATATACAGTATTCACAAGAAAAATGAAAGATTTGAAAAGTAATTTTTTCAAGACTTGTTGACAAAAAAATTGAAGATTTTTGATTTATGATTTATGATTTTTTTCTCTGAGCAATCTATGACTTTTGCCTGTTAGCTTCTGCCAATTGGCTAAATAGCAGTCGATTTTTCGCGCGTGATTTTATACATCGAAACTGCCTTCTGATTCACAAAAATCGTCAGATAGCAATCCGAATTTGCGGTAAGATTCACATCGAATTCAGTAATATTTCCATTGCGTTTTAAAGTTGCGACTTTAGGTTTATTATCAGAACTCAACACATAAAAAACTTTATCATCCTGATCTAAATCTGCAATCTTAAAGAGAATTACATTTGTTTCCTTGGAAGAAATAATGCCTCTTTGTGGCATAATAAATCGAAAATCAGCTTTCACATAATCGCCATAATAAAATGGAAAATTAGCATAATCCTGTTCTGAAAAATTTTCCAGAATCCACTTTTTTTCATCCGGAAAATGATTTAATACAAAAACTCCAGGTTCTGTAAAAAAATAACCGTCATTAAACTTAGGAACAAAAATTCGTTTCTGCGGATTTACAATTCCAGCGCCCCAAGTCACGTCTACTAATTTCCATTTTCCGTTGACTTTTATAGCGTTCCAAGCATGCAAACTTTGCGTTGGCAATTTTCCTATATCATTAGCACTTGATTTTGCATTTCCGGTCACGAATTCGCTTTCTAATCCAGATAAATTGGCCAAATGTTCAAACAGCAAAGCATAACCTTGACAGACAGCCAACTTGCTTTTGAATGTCTTATTTATCAAATCCATTTTGATCTGATTTTGCTTTTCAATTTTCTCAGCTTCTGTTCGGTAACGATATGCAATTGGTCGGTTTGCTGTGTTTGAAAAATAGCTTTTCACGTCATATTTTACGTTGAAAGCAATCCACGAATAAATCGCACGCGCTTTCTCTCCTTCCAGAGAAAAATCTGAATTAATTTTTGAAGCTAAATCTTCAATTTTTGAAAATGATTTGGGATAATTGGAAACAATTCCATCCACTTTTGAAAAATCCTGCGCAAAAGTAGGCAGGGACAAAAAAAGCATTAATAAGAATGCTTTTTTCAAAACACGTACATATATCTCTTTCATAGTACGAAGATTACCAAGAATCTTGCCAAAATGAAAATTACTTTATTAGATAACTGACCATTATTTTTCGGTCGATATAGATAGACAAATACTCGCCTGATCTTCCATCTAATGATATCTCAAAAACAGTTTCCTTATTGTCATTATTTAAATATATCAATTTGTTTTCATTACTAAAAACATATTCAGCACGGTCATATTCGTCAAGATTTTTTATTTCTAATATTAAAGACGGATTTTCTTTCACTAAAATTACTCCTTCTGATGGATTAATACTATAGTTTTTCGAAAAATAATCTCTATAATAAATAGGTAGCTTTGCAAAATCTTTTATTGTTTTATTGGTAGATATCCATTTTTTATTTTGAGGAAAATGACTAAGCAACAAAACTTCTTCAGCAATAAAAAAGTATGCATCATTAAAATCAGGCTTAAAAGAATTATCTTTTTGAGATATAAATCCAGCAGCTAAAGTTACATCTACATACTTCCATTCGTCATTTATCTTAACTGCATTCCAAGAATGATCAGCAACATGAAAAGTGACTCCCAATTGTGAAAGATCTGATTTTAAATCACCTACAACAATTTCATTTTTCAAGCCCACCAAATTACCCAGCCTTTCAAACATTATAGAGTAACCTAAACACATAGCAGCGTCTGAAGTGAGTGCTTTTGCAATTATATCATCCTTAATCCTTTTCTCTTTTGCATCTTTCTCTCCTTGCGTTGTAGCTGTGTAAATAATTTCGAATGCATTATTCCCTGAAGTAGCAGTATCATATTTAAAATTGAATGCTAACCATGAATATATTGCTCTAGCTTTTTCGGAATCACTCACAAAATCTTTTTTAATGAGATTGCCAATTGTTTCTAAACTTGAAACTTTTGAAGGATATTTTCTAACAATCTCATCTACTTCAGTAAAATCCTTGCTAAAACAATTTGAAACAAAAAGGTAAATAAAAAATAACAAGATTTTTTTCATGATAAGTATAAAATTACTCTCCAAAAATAATGAATAAATCATTTATAATGACGAAAAATTCCAGTATCAGTCGGAGTCCAAACGGCAGCTTTTTGATCAGCACTTTTTAAAGCGTTATTTGCCCACGTATTGCAAGTATAAAACAAACTATACTTCCTGTTTGCTTCATAAAAACTATCATTTTGTCCGTAAGTTGTCGCATGAATCAATATCGGATTTCCGTCAGCATCTAATTGAAAACTATCTTCAATATATTTTACCAGATTTGCATATTCTTCTTTGCTAATATTGATCTTAATACAGTTTTCATTCTCTTTTATCTTTTTGTAAAAAGTAGCGTGCATTGCCGAAGTTCCAAGATAAAACGCAGCATTGAAAGCTGTGCTGAATTTCAAATCAGACCATTCTGGCGTGTTTAGATAAAACCCTTTATCGCCCCAACCAATACCGATAAATTGCATTGTAGAATCTTTTGAAGGAATATGATCGAACTTAATTTTGTCGGTCCAATTTTTATATTCTGTCTTGATTGGCACGACAATATCTGTATGAACGCCATTACTTTTTATATAAATAGCCACATCTTCCTTCGGATTTTCATCTTTAGAATTGACCGAAAATCTTGGCAAAACCAAAGCAATAATTATATACAAAACAAAAAAAGCCAAAATTCCCAAAAGAAATTTCAGCAATAGGCGGAGTATTCTTCTTAAAGGCTTCAAACAGAGAAATTATTTACTATTTCTTTCAATTGATTGTCATATTCTTCGTTAGAAATTTTTCCGTTTTCTAGGTCGAAGTTTTCATTGAAAGAAGGAAGAAAAAATGTTTCTTTTATGTTTCCGCCGTATTTTGGCAAGCTGATTTTTGCTGCTTCAATTGCATTTTTGCCACCACCTCTTCCTGGTGAAGTTGCCGTCAAAAGCATCGGTTTTTCTTGAAAAACGTTTTTATCTTGGCGTGAAGCCCAATCATAAATATTTTTAAATGCAGCGGTTAATCCTGCATTATGCTCTGCTAAAGAAAGCACCAAAATATCTGCGGAAGCCAATTTGTCTAAAAACTTTTTCGCCAATTCTGGCTTTCCTAATTCAACTTCTTTGTCAACACTGAATAATGGCAATTCATAATCATTAAGATCTAAAACCTCAACGTTTGCATTTTTAAACAAACTTGCTGTGTAAATAGCCAGTTTTTTATTGATCGATTTTTTGCTGGAACTTCCTGCAAAGGTGATGATTTTCATAATTATTTGTTTTGTATTGTTTCTTTTTTCTCAGGTTCGATGATTTCAAAAACTTCTTTTTGAATTTCAACAGAATATTCGTTCGGACTGATACTTCCTCCGAAAGCTCTGGCATAAACCTTTGTATATTCTGCACCAAAATACAGAATAATTGCTGAATAATACACCCAAAGTAAAATTATAATTACAGAACCTGCAGCGCCATAAACTGTCGCAACTGTTGAGCTTCCTAAATAAAATCCGATAGCAAATTTACCAATCATAAATAATACAGAAGTACTTGAAGCGCCAATTAAAGCATCTTTCCACTTGATATTTCCATCTGGTAAAGTTTTAAAAATGATTGCGAAAAGTAATGTAATTATCAAAAATACAATCAAAATATTTAAGACATAAAATAAATAAACTGTACTTTCAGGAAAATATAATTTCAGCCTGTCACTCAATAAATCCATTACAGAATTCACCAACAAACTGACCAACAAAAGAAACCCTACTGAAGCAATCATAGAAAAAGACATCAATCGATTCTGAATGAATTTTTTAACACCTTTATTAGGTTTTGCCCGAAGTCCCCAAATAAAATTAATAGAACTTTGAATTTCCGCAAAAACTCCTGAAGCACCAATTAGTAACATAATTCCCCCAAAAACGGTTGCAAAAACATTACTCTCAGAAAGTTCTACGTTTTTAATTGCATTTTGAATTTGAATTGCGGCATCATTTCCTACAAGACCATTGATTTGTCCATATAATTGACCAGTGACTGCATCTTTTCCGAAGAAAAAACCACAAATCGTGATAATAATGATCATCAACGGCGGCAATGCAAAAATGGTATAATAAGATAATGATGCGCTTAATTTGATAGCGTTATCTTCGTTGAACTCGTTAAATGTGGTTTTGAGTAAATACCAAGTTTTTGATAAAATTCCTTTAGTTTTCACGGTTATTTTGGTTTTGGTTTACTCAAATATAACCTATTCTAATAAATTTAAAAATTGGTTTGTGTGATTTTTAACGTTGATTAGGATTGTAAATTAAAATCTTTGCTAATTTCTTTCACTGCTTTCTCAACTTGTTCAGCGATATTTTTATAAGTTTCTTTAATTTCTTTCTTTTTACCCTCCCGTTTTGTCCAATCTTCTACTAATAGAATTTCTTCAAAAGCAATTTTCATTCCGAGCATATCAAGAGTTGGCTTAATTTTATGAGCATAAGCATAAGCCATTTTGAAATCTTTTTCTTTGATACCGCGCTTTAAATTTTTCATGTCAGCAGGAATTTCAGTTACAAATAGATTGATAATATCCAGCACAAAATCACTATCATTATCTGAAATATCGTATACTTTCGCTAAATTATAATATAAAGCCATTTATTTTACTTGAATTCTAAATAGTTTTTGACCTTCAATAAAACCTTCCAAAATATCTTCTGGATTTACTCTCTCTACACCCTCCGGAGTTCCTGTGAAAATGATATCGCCAATTTTTAATGTAAAATATTGTGAAACATATGAAATCAGTTCATCAATTTTCCAGAGCATGTAACTTGTATTTCCAATTTGGACTTGTTTTCCGTTGTTGGTCAATTCAAATGTAACATTTTCAAGTGAATTAAACTGTGATTTCGGCAAAAATTCGCCAATCACTGCCGAACCGTCAAAAGCTTTAGCTTTTTCCCACGGAAGTCCTTTATCTTTTAATCTTGCTTGAACATCGCGTGCAGTAAAATCAATTCCAAGTCCGATTTCATCATAATATTTGTGTGCAAATTTTGGATCAATATGTTTTCCAACTCTATTAATTTTTACTAAAATTTCAACTTCATGATGAATGTCGCTACTGAATTCTGGAATAAAAAAAGGAAAATTCTTCGGAAGAATTGCCGTATCAGGTTTCAAGAAAATAATTGGTTCCGCTGGTTTTTCGTTCTGTAACTCTTCTATATGTTTGGTATAATTTCTACCGATGCAAATGATTTTCATCTTTTTTGGGTTTTAGATTTTGGGTTCTGGGTCTTGGGCTGACTTGAACCCTAAACCCAATACCGATAACCTATTTCGTGTTTAGCTTTCTCAATTTTATTGCCGTCAAAACCTTTTTTGTATACAAAGGAAAGTCAGCATTTTGAATCCATCCAAAATAACCTGGCTCTGTTTCAAGCACCTTATCTACTTTGGCTCCTTTATGTTTTCCGAAAGAAAAAATTTCATCATTATCCTTATCAAGACCTATAAAACCAGCAAAATCTACAGATTTTTTTCTAGTCGTATATTCAGAAAGTGATTTCATATCGTGAGGTAAATCTTCATAACGATCTAATTGCGATTTTAAAATTTCATAAGTCGCCATTGTGTCTGCTTCTGCAGAATGCGCATTTTCAAGACTTTGACCACAATAAAATTTATAGGCAGCACTCAACGTTCTTTCTTCTTTTTTATGGAAAATTGTCTGGATATCAACTGCAACTCTATTTTTCATATCAAAGTCTAAACCAGCTCTCAAAAGTTCTTCTGCCAATAACGGAATATCAAATCTATCAGAATTGAATCCGGCCAAATCAGAGTCTTTTACCATCGCATGAATTGTCGAAGCAAGCTCTTTAAAAGTAGGCTCATTCGCTACTTTTTCATTGGTAATTCCATGAACAGCGGTAGTTTCAGCTGGAATTGGCATTTCCGGATTTACCAGCCAAGTTCTGCTTTCTTTATTGCCATTTGGAAAAACTTTAAATATTGATATTTCTACAATTCTGTCTTTGCAGATGTCGATTCCTGTGGTTTCAAGATCGAAAAAACAGATTGGTTTTGTTAATGTAAGTTCCATTTTTTGGTTTTTATATGGATTGCAAAGATAAAAGGTTTTGGAGTTGTATTTAAAAATAAGCTGATAAGTTTTGAACTTTTGAGAAATAAACAAAACCCTTTCAAATTGCTCTGAAAGGGTTTTGTTTATATTTATTTTATTGACTAGTAATCTCTATTTAGGTCAAATGCTTCAAGATATTCAGCAACACGTTTCACAAAGCTTCCTCCAAGTGCGCCATCGACAACTCTGTGGTCATATGAATGTGAAAGGAACATTTTTTGGCGGATTCCTATAAAATCACCTTCCGGTGTTTCAATAACAGCTGGTACTTTTCTTATAGCTCCTAGAGCTAGAATTCCTACTTGTGGCTGGTTGATAATTGGAGTTCCGAAAACACTTCCAAAAGTTCCAACATTTGTAACTGTATATGTTCCGCCTTGTGTATCGTCTGGTTTGAGTTTTCCTGCTTTTGCTCGGTTTCCTAAATCATTTACGGCTTTAGCCATTCCCACGATATTCAATTGGTCTGCGTTTTTGATAACTGGAACAATTAGGTTTCCGTTTGGCAAAGCCGCCGCCATTCCAAGGTTGATATTTTTTCTTTTGATGATAAAATCTCCGTCAACAGAAATATTCATACCTGGAAAATCTTTTAATGCTTTTGCAACTGCTTCCATGAAAATTGGAGTGAAAGTCAATTTCTCACCTTCTCTTTTCTCAAATGCATTTTTCACTTTGTCTCTCCATTTTACGATGTTCGTTACATCAACTTCGATAAACGACTGAACGTGAGCCGAAGTTTGAACTGAAGCAACCATATAGCCAGAAATCAGTTTTCTCATTCTGTCCATTTCGATGATTTCATCGCCACCACTTACTGAAACTGGTGCAGGTGCTTGGGTTTTAGGTGCAGGAACGCTAGTTTGTGTAGAAACTGGCTCTTGGCTTTTGGCTTTTGGCTCTATTTTTCTATCAGCAATATACCCTAAAATGTCATCTTTTGTAACTCTGCCGTCTTTTCCTGAACCGTTGATAGCTTCTAATTCTGAAAGTGAAACACCTTCTTCTTTTGCAATATTTTTTACTAAGGGAGAAAAGAATTTTTCTGAAGCAGCGAAATCTTGTGGTGTTGAAACAGTTTCTTTTGCAACCTCAACAGTTTTTTCAACTGAAGCCACTGAAACAGAAACATCTTCTTTTGGAGCTTCCACAACGACACCGCCCGAAACTTCTATATAAGCAATTGTTTGTCCTACTTTTACAACATCATCAACGTTGAAAAGAATTTCAGACAAGACTCCTGAAACTTCTGAAGGTACTTCTGAATCTACTTTGTCAGTAGCAATTTCAAGTACAGCTTCATCTGCTTCAATTGGATCGCCTACTTTTTTTAACCAATTGGTAATTGTTGCTTCTGCAACGCTCTCTCCCATTTTCGGAAGTTTCAATTCAAATTTTGCCATATTGCTAACCTAATGGTGAATTTTTATTTTCTTGATGCGAAATTAGTGATAATTTTCAATCTAAACTATGAATTATATAATTTTACAGGAATATTTTTTAAATAGCCGTGGAACAAATTTACATTAAATTTCAAGTATAAGGAAATTAAGATTCATTAAGTTTTTGCTAAAACAATTACAATTTGATTACTTCTCCCCTGTCGTTGCTGCTGTCGCTTCCAATTAAAAATTTCTGACTTTTTATAAGTATTTTAAAAGTAACCAGACGATCTCTGGCCGCAATCATAAGCGCAATCGCATTTTTGAATTCAACAGATTCGGCATCGATTATAAATTCATTTGCCTTTTTATTATCTATCTCATACTCTTTGCCAAATTCAAAATTCAATTTATTTTGAAGTAAATCAAAAAGTTCTTGATTCGGATCGTTTGTAACCAAAACATATTTGTCAATTATAGCTTTTTTCTTCTTTTTCCCTTGGAACATCTTTACAAAAGAGAAAAAAATGATTCCGATTTTCATAAATAGCGAAAAGAAAACAGAGGTTTTGAAATGTTTTTTATAGAAGAAGTTCATAGCTTCTTGAAAACGCTTCATATAAGTTCCGTCTTTGACAGTACTCTCTCCTTTATAATGTATTACAGTAGTTTCGTGAAAATAATAATTTTGTTTTCCTGTTTTTAAAACCATGTAAGACAAGTCAATATCATCTGAATACATAAAGCAATTTTCATCAAAACCACCAACTTCCTGATACGTTTTCTTTTTCATGACCATGAAAGCGCCAACCAATATTTCTACCATTCCGGTTTGGTTTTCATTTATATGGGAGGCGTAATATTTTCCGAAAGATTTTAAACCCGGAAAGATTTTATAAAGACTGAATATTTTCGTAAAAGCCACGAATGGCGTGGGAATTCCTCTTTTAGATTCTGGAAGAAAGTTACCTCTTCCGTCAATTAATTTACAACCAACTATTCCTAAATCATTTTTAGTTTTAGCGAAAGCTATGATTTTTTCAAAAGTGTCTTCGGCAACGACAGTATCTGGATTTAAGATACAGATGTATTCGCCTTTGGCAATTTCCACACCAATATTATTTCCTTTTGGGAAACCAGTATTTTCAGTGTTTTCAATGAGAATTACGTCAGGAAAACGTTCTTTAATCATCTGGCAGCTATCATCTGGCGAATTATTGTCGACCACAATTATTTCAGCGTCGATATTTTGAATAGCGCTTTGAACGCTCATCACACATTGCTCAAGGAAATAGCAAACATTATAGTTGAGAATAATTATGGATAACTGCATTGGGCAAATATAATTAGATTTTCTTATGGTTGGAATTTTTTACTGTTTTCGTTTTTTGATTTTCAGAGTTTACGAAAGCTTGGGAAGCGCCTATTTCCGACCATCTGTAAGCTGTAAATTCTTAACTGTAAATGCGAAACTTGCTACTTTAAACAAGAAATTCATTACTGGAGGTGCGAAACCTGTAACTTGAAGTAAGAAATTAATTTCTTTAACAACGAAAGGGATAGCTTTAAGAGAGGAAATTGTTACTGGAGGACATAAATTGATTTCTTGAAGCGCGAAACTTTTAACTTTGTGCGGGAAAATGATTTCTATCGTGTTAAAATGAATTACTGGAGGCCTGAAATGGATATTATGGGAGGCTGAACGCAGATTTGGACGCATGGCACAGTTTTTTTTTGGGAAATTTCAATTTCGCTTGGCATAAAAACTTTTGGCTGTTGGTATTTATTTCTTTCCTTAATTGTTATTTTCTATTTGATTATCGCCTCTTCTCATTCTTTTATATAAAATCTTTCCTTGATTTCTTTGCCAGTTTCAATATCTAGGCCGTGGAAATCTATGAATTCTATTTTTGGTTTGATAGAAACACCCTTTTGCATGCTAAGAAACATTTTGTGAAGAATCATTTTCTTTCCATTGACCGAAGTTCGAACATGTGGCTTGCCATTTTCGTCTAATTCGAGATGAAGTTTTTTGTCGGGATAAGAAACCAGGGAGAATTCATAATGGTTTTCTTTAATCTTTTTAAATTCAATTCCGTAAGCTAAATTTCTTTGCACTTTTGTCAGTTCTTCTTTCACTCCGCCTTTAGTGTAGGCTATTCTATGAATTTTTATCGGCTCGACTGCATTGAATTTTTTATTTGTGAAATTGGCTTCGTAAACAAAAGTATTGTGGTTTTGAGAATGCTGAATATAAAAAAGATGATTGTCTGCTTTTGCAGGAGTTGGATAGCCTTTTTGGGCTTTGGAAGTTATCGAAATTAAAAGCAAGAGGAAACAGATATTTTTCATTTTCAATTATTTAGCTTTTTTACGAATTTAGTGAATAACTTGGAATTGTAGGTTTTTATATATGTTAAAGGTTTTATTGGTGCAGGATTTTGGGCATATTAAGGTTTAGGGGAATTTAATTGTGAGGCTGAGATGCCTATTTTTAATATTTGAATTCTACAGCTACAAATATTGACAAAGTTTATCGACAATATTGGTCCAGAAGTTTACAAAAATGCGGATAGTTCCTCAAAATAGCCCCGATTGGCGGCGGTAGCCTTTTCTTCCGATTTTTCATCGGAGAAAAGCTACTGCAGAAAGCGGGAATTGCGATTGCTGAAATGTACCGGCGTTTCGCTTCAAATAAATCGAAAGTGGAAAGTCTGAAAACTGCAATTAAAAAGCTTACTTTTGCAAAAAGTTATGCTTTTAAAGCACTCATAACTTATAATTTAACTCATATCTGTTTCACGTGAATTACTTATCAGTAGAAAATATCTCAAAATCCTTTGGCGAAAGAACGCTTTTCAAGGACATTTCTTTTGGAATCAATAAAGACCAGAAAATTGCTTTTATTGCAAAAAATGGCTCGGGGAAGACTTCGATAATGAAAATTATCAATGGCGAGGACGAATCTGACACAGGACAAGTCGTGGTTCGAAAAGATATTAAGATGTCGTTTTTATCTCAGGATAACAATTTGCAGGAGGAATTGACGATTGAGGAAAGTATTTTTGCAAGCGACAATGAGACTTTGAAGGTAATTCAGGAGTATGAAAAGGCTTTGGAAAATCCGGAAGACGAGGAAGCTTACCAAAGAGCTTTTGACCGAATGGACCAATTCAATGCATGGGATTTTGAGACGCAGTTCAAGCAGATTTTGTTTAAATTAAAGCTGGAAGATTTTAAATTAAAAGTGAAAAATCTTTCGGGAGGCCAGAAAAAAAGATTGTCTTTGGCTATTATTTTGATTAATCGTCCCGATCTTTTGATTTTGGATGAGCCTACGAATCACTTGGATCTAGAGATGATTGAGTGGCTGGAAAGTTATTTTGCGAAAGAGAACATTACGTTGTTTATGGTAACGCACGACCGTTTCTTTTTAGAGCGTGTTTGCAATGAAATCATTGAATTAGACAACGGAAAATTATACCAATATAAAGGAAACTATTCTTATTATTTAGAGAAAAAAGAAGAGCGAATTGCTTCAGAAAATTCTAGTGTTGACAAAGCGCAGAATCTTTTCAAGAAAGAGCTTGAATGGATGCGAAGACAGCCTAAAGCGAGAACGACAAAGTCAAAATCGCGTCAGGATGATTTCTATGTAATTAAGGAAAAAGCGGAAAGCCGACGCAAGGAAAACAAGGTGGAACTGGAAATCAACATGGAGCGAATGGGAAGCAAAATCATTGAGCTTCACAAGATTTCAAAGAAATTTGACGATAAAGTTATTTTGGATAATTTCAGTTTTGATTTTCAGCGTGGCGAAAGAATTGGGATTATCGGGAAGAATGGAACAGGAAAATCTTCGTTTTTGAATTTGTTGACCGGGACGATTCCATTGGATGGTGGAAAAGTTGTTGTTGGTGAAACGATAAAGATTGGATATTATACGCAAAGCGGGATTAATCCTAAGCCTGGGCAGCGCGTTATTGATATTATTAAAGAATATGGAGAATATATTCCGCTGACTAAAGGGAAGATTATTTCGGCTTCGCAGTTGCTGGAGCGTTTTCTTTTTGATGCTAAAAAACAATACGACTATGTTGAAAAATTGAGCGGTGGTGAGTTGAAACGTTTGTATTTATGTACGGTTTTGATTCAAAATCCGAATTTCTTGATTTTGGATGAGCCGACAAACGATTTGGATATCGTGACTTTGAATGTTTTGGAGAGTTTTTTATTGGATTATCCCGGATGTTTGCTGGTGGTTTCGCACGATAGGTATTTCATGGATAAGATTGTGGATTTGCTTTTTGTATTTAGAGGCGACGGCGTGATTGAGAATTTCCCTGGAAATTATTCTGATTTTAGAGCTTATGAAGATAGTGCCGATGTGCAACAGAAGGAAGATAATAAAACCGAGAAAAAAGCTTGGAAACAAAATAATCCAACTGGGAATTTGACTTTTAATGAGCAGAAGGAATTTCAAAAAATTGAAAGAGAAATTAAGGATCTGGAAATTGAAAAATCTAAAATTGAGCTTTTATTTTCTGAAGGGAATGTTGCTGATGGAGATATTGAGAAGAAGGCAAATGAGTTACAAGTGATTATTAAAAAGATGGAAGATAAAGAGGAACGATGGTTTGAGTTATCTGCTAAAATGGAGGGATAGTTTTATGCCACAGATTTTCACAATTTTTTTTGAACACCATTAAGAAATTAAGTTACAATAAGAAATATGAAACCACAAGTGGATTTAATCTAGTTGTGGTTTTTCTTTTGGATTAAATTTCCGGCTGGATGTCTATTTCTTTGATTTGATTTTTATAATTGGATGGAAGCAATATATTTTTTATAGCTGTATCCATTTTTATTATTTTACTTATTTTGTAGACTTTAATTATCGGATTTAGAAAAGTTATCTGATTTTTAAAAAGTTTGTCTTTTGCTATTTTTGGAACAATTAATTTTTGAACGCCTAACAATAAATTATATCGAATTATGCCAAGATGCTTTTTATATTGTTGAAACAAATCAATTGTAAATTTACTTTTCTGAAGATTTTCTTCTAAATGAGCGCAGCGAACTGGCAACCAAAGATTATAATTATCTGGCAATTCTTTCAAGCCCATTCTTAAACCAACGCGGTAAAAAACATTGTAAACTTCTTCTTTTTCACGACTGCTGAGTTTTCTTTCTAGTAATTCAAACGAAGCCATCGAATAATGAATCAGCATAAAAAGCACGTCTCGATAAGCCCAATCTGGTATTGCCTTTCCCCTACTTTGCTCTACCGATGTGTGAATATGAGTTATAAAATCTATGGATTGATTAGCGTCTTCGGTTGAAGAAAAGACAATTTTTCGTGCATAACCTACAGTTGAAAAAAATCTTCCTAATGGATCTTTTGGCAATTTTCCTGTGTAATAAAGCCAATCGACAGCTTTATTCAGCGCAAATTCCGCGGAAGCTCCTGCAAAAATAAAAAGCACCGTGTCACTCTTTCCCCATATTTCTCGAACGATTGAATTTTGTTCTACAAATAATTCCATACCAATTTATTTTTTTCAAAAGTATGGAATATTTTATTTAAAAGTACTTTGTATTTCAAAGTTTATTACATTTGTTAAAGATTTTAAACTCGAAACATTATGAAAAATAGACGTTTTATAGGTATTTTGCTAGTTATAGCAGTGCTTTTGTGCATTCCCTTAATCGCAATGCAAATTACAAATGAAGTGACTTGGACTTTATCCGATTTTATAATTGCCGGAATACTTTTATTCGGAACGGGAATACTGATTGAGCTTGTAGTAAGAAATGTAAAAAGCAAAAAAGCCAGAATCAGAATGATAGTAGGAACTTTGGTTGTTCTTTTTTTAATTTGGGCAGAACTTGCAGTAGGTGTTTTCGGAACTCCTTTTGCAGGTTCATAAAATTTTTAGTCCGTAATTAAAATAAAAAGCCACAACACATTTCACAATGTTGTGACTTTCGCAATATCTATTTACCAAGCAATCGGATTATAATCTTTCAAGAATTTTCCGCACCAATGTTTTCCAGAATTTATTCCATCAAATAAAGGATCCATAACTCTTGCAGCTCCATCGACAATATCTAACGGCGGTTGAAAATCTTTTTCTTCTTGTTTTCTTTTTGCCAATTCAGCCGGATCTTCATCGGTCACCCAGCCTGTGTCAACAGCATTCATAAAAATTCCGTCTTTTGCTAAAGTTCCTGCTGCAGTATGCGTCAACATGTTTAATGCGGCTTTCGCCATATTGGTGTGCGGATGACGGTCTTCCTTGAAATCTCTATAGAATTTGCCTTCCATCGCTGACACGTTGATGATATGTTTTTTTCCAGTGTTGTCCTTCTTCATAACTTCTGAAAGACGGTTGCATAAAACGAACGGCGCTATAGAATTTACCAATTGCACTTCAATCATTTCAGTGGTTTCAATTTGGCCTAATTTCAAACGCCAGCTGTTGGTTTTTCTTAAATCTACTTGTTGCAAATCAGCGTCTAATTCTCCTTCCGGAAAAACTTCTTGTGCGACTAAAGTATTATCGAATGAATAAGGAATCTGCGATAATTTTGCTGAAGCTCTCAAGCCAATTCCAGGTTCTGGACCGTGCCAAGTTACTGGCATATTTTGGTTGGAAGAAGCGCCAATTGTCAATACTTTTAATTCTTCCAAACAATTTAAATGATCATTTAATAAGCTCTGAACATCTGGATTAAATGACGAAATCGGAAGCTCTTCGTTTTCCATCATGTGAGTATAAAATCCGGCAGGACGTCTCACAGTTTGCGCAGCGTTGTTGATCAAGATATCCAATCGTCCATATTTTTGCTCAATAAAATTGCAGAAAATTTCCACGCTTGGAATGTGTCTCAAATCTAAACCGTGGATTTTCAAACGATGTCCCCAATCTTGAAAATCATCTTCCTTCGCAAACCGAATAGCTGAATCTACCGGAAAACGCGTGGTTGCCACAACTGTCGCGCCACCTCTTAATAACATCAATGTAATGTGGTATCCAATTTTTAAACGAGAGCCTGTGATTACAGCAATTTGTCCGTTTACATCAGCGGTTTGAAAACGTTTGGCATAATTAAAATCTCCGCAATCCGTACACATTGTATCATAAAAATGATGCATTTTAGTGAATTTTGTTTTACATACATAGCAAATTTTAGGAATTTTTAGCTCTAAAATTTCTTTATTGAGAAGTTCATTTGAAGCTAATAATTTTGGAGCTATAAAAATGCTTGCTTCTCTAGCAGAACGAATTCCTGTTTCTTTTCTTGCAGTTCTATCTTTAGTCTCTTCTTTACGCTTTGCTAAAATTTTTGCATCTTTTTTTCTACGAGAAAATTCATCACGATCTGGTCTTGAGAACTTTCCTGCAGCTCTAATCAAAGCGGTTCTTTGCTCTTTTGGAATTTCAAATATCTGAGCTGTTTCTGAATTTAATTGCTCTAAAACTGCAATACAACGGTCGATTTCTTCTGCAGAAAGTATATTTTTTGTTTCTATTTCTTCATTCATTATCATACAATTGGAATTACTTTTGGTAGAAATTCCGAGGTTGCAAAGATAGTATTTTAAAGTCGTAAAGTTTTAAAGTAAATGCTTTGGACTTTATGACTTTTGACTTTATAACTTTCAGCTTTTTCTTATCTTCGCGCAATGCAACACATCATCAAATCGTATCTGAAATTCCTTTGGAAATCCACTAACGCACATGGAGTTCATTCACCGTTTGTATTTGATTTGGTTCGGAAATGTTTTTATGATAAAACGGATTATAGTGAATATAAAATTTTAAAAGAATACCGGAATTCCCTTTTACAAAATAAAGACACCATTGATGTCACTGATTTTGGAGCTGGTTCAAGAGTTTTCAAATCAAATACTCGAGCCATCAATAAAATTGCAGAAAATGCAGGAATTTCTAGAAAAGATGCGAAGCTTTTGTTTAGAGTTGTAAATTATTTCAACCCAGAAAATGTATTGGAAATCGGAACTTCATTAGGATTAGCAACTTCTGCCCTAGCCGTGGGAAATTTGAGCAACATAACAACTTTAGAAGGCTGTCCAGAAACCGCAAAAATAGCCCAATCGCAATTTCAAAAATTTAATTTTAATGTCAATTCTGTCGTAACTGAATTTGAAAGTCATTTAAAAAACTATCAACTGTCAACTATAAATTATCAACTAATTTATTTCGACGGAAATCATTCAAAAGAAGCTACCTTAAGATATTTCGAATTATTATTGCCTACTATTTCAAATGAAACAGTTTGGATTTTTGATGACATTCATTGGTCTGTCGGAATGGAAGAAGCTTGGGAAATTATAAAAAAACACCCCAAAGCAATGGTCACAATCGACACATTTCAATGGGGTTTTGTTTTTTTTAGAAAAGAACAAGAGAAAGAACATTTTGTGATTAGAACTTCAAAATCTTTCTTTTTAGATAACATTTTAGGAGCTAAAAACCTTTGGGGATTGCTTCATTAATTGAGCTTTGGTCATTTTTGAACGAGCTGCGATTCCAACTTTTTTAGCTTCGTCATAGATTTGCTGCTTAGTTAAATAAAAAAAATGACCGCCATTTCTGGCAGTCATTTCCTAACTTAACTCAAATATTAAGAACGTTTATTCTTTAGCTTTTTCATTTTCTTCAGCTTTAGCGCCAATTCTTTCCCATTTAAATTTAGGAGCAAATTTTAATTTAATAGCAGCAATTTTTCTATTATTTTCTCCTGTCAAACCTTCTTTTTCAACAGTATTTTTGTGTGCATCTAAAGCTTCATACATTGCTTTAATTTCGTCAAAATCTTCTCTTGAATAAGAATCTTTGTTTTTATCAAAAGTGTCATAGAAATTTTGGTAAACACTAACAATATTATCTTTATTTACCCAAGCAAAGCTCATATCTTCACCAATTTTTCCTGCTCCAAAATAAGCATCACGCAACATTTGTTTATTGCTTGGATTTTTTGCTGTTGCATCTGGTGCTGGAGTCGAAGCAGCTGCTTCGGCATCTAATTTAGCTTTCAATTCTGCATATTTCGCTTTAGACTTATCTAATCTTTCTTGCGCGGCAGCTTGATCTTTCATATTAGCTAATGCTGCTTCTGCTTCTGCATTTCTAGCATTATAATCTGCCTCAATTGCTTGCCAATTAGTTTTCGCATCTTCGACTGACACATTGCTCACAGAATCTACATATTTTTCATAACTGTCAAATGACTTTTCTGCCACTTTTTCATTTTCGTCCTTACAAGAAGAAAATCCTAATGCGATAATTGCCGCACCTGCAAATAAACTAAACTTTTTCATAATGGTTGGTTTTAATTAAAATTGTTACTTAAAATTACTCCAAAAAAAATAATCCTTAAAATTTAACTTAATACTTTATGAATACTTTAATATGAAAATGAAAAATTCACAATTTTATCTTAAATCAATAATCAGTCTATTTTACAAAAAATCATTACTTTTAGACTCAAATTATTACTATGTCATTAATCAATATCACTAATATAAAAAGAGACTTTGTTCTTGGAAACGAAATTATTAACGTTTTAAAAGGCATTGACCTTAATATTAATAAAGGAGAATATGTTGCTTTGATGGGACCATCAGGTTCTGGAAAATCAACACTAATGAATCTTTTGGGCTGTTTAGACACGCCAACTTCCGGCCAATATATTTTGAACGGAAACGATGTCAGTCAAATGACCGATGACAGCCTAGCCGAAATTCGCAATAAAGAAATTGGTTTTGTTTTTCAAACCTTCAATCTTTTGCCAAGAACAACCGCTTTAGATAATGTAGCGCTTCCAATGATTTATGCAGGATATTCTAAGTCAGAAAGAACGGCAAGAGCCACAGAAGTTTTAAAACAAGTTGGGCTTGGAGACCGAATGGATCACGAACCAAACCAGCTTTCTGGAGGACAACGCCAGCGTGTTGCCGTTGCCAGAGCTTTGGTCAACAAGCCATCAATTATTCTTGCCGATGAACCAACAGGAAATCTAGACAGCAAGACATCTGTAGAAATCATGAATCTTTTCAACGAAATTCACGCCAACGGAAATACTGTAATTTTAGTAACACATGAAGAAGACATTGCCGCTTATGCACATAGAATTATTCGTTTGAGAGACGGCTTGGTGGAAAGCGATACTATTAATAAGGAGATAACTTTATAAATAATCTCAGAAGCCAAACAAAAGGCAATCTTTAAATGAAATTCCCGCTTTCTGCAGTAGTTTTTCTCCGAATCGGAAGAAAAAGCTACTGCCGCCAATCGGGGCTAGAACTCAAACTTTAGGGCTTCTTTTAAACTTTTGGACCAATATTGTCGACAAAAAATCTCTGATTTCAGACAATAAATGAAACCTTAGCAACTTTGCATCTCAGAAACGTAGCAACTCAAAAAAAATGAAAGTATATACAAAAACCGGCGATAAAGGAACCACCGCGCTTTTCGGCGGCGACCGAGTTCCAAAACATAATATCAGAATTGAAAGCTACGGAACCGTTGACGAGTTAAATTCTCACATCGGATTAATTCGTGATCAAGAAATAAATGAACATTATAAAGAAATCTTAATCCGAATCCAAGACAGACTTTTTACAGTTGGTGCCATTTTGGCTACACCTCCAGAAAAAGAAACATTAAAAAACGGAAAGCCAAGATTAAATATTCCAAAAATCATCGAAGGCGACATACAATTACTTGAAAATGAAATTGATGAAATGGAAAGCGAATTGCCTCCAATGACACATTTTGTACTTCCTGGCGGTCATACAACCGTGTCATATTGTCACATCGCACGTTGTGTTTGCCGCCGTGCTGAGCGACTTTCGGTACATTTAAATGAATTAGAACCCACCGATGAGTTCGTAGTTAAATACTTAAACCGACTTTCTGACTATCTTTTTGTACTGGCACGAAAGTTGTCCTACGATTTGAAAGCTGATGAAGTGAAATGGATTCCTCAGAAACAGTAATTCAGATTTCAGTTTGCAGTATTTAGATTGCAGATTTCAGACGGCAGAATGCAGGAATAAGGTTTTCAGACCATCAAAAAAACTGAAAACTGACCACTAAAAACTGCCAACTAAGAAAACGTTCTTACATTTTTTTTAAAATAAATACAATTTTACTTGACTATTTCAGTAAAAAAATTATTTTTGCATAAATTATAAAATCGATATCAGATGTATTGGACATTAGAATTAGCATCATATTTAAGCGATGCGCCGTGGCCTGCTACCAAAGACGAGCTTATCGACTATGCTATTAGAGCTGGAGCACCATTAGAAGTGGTGGAAAATCTTCAATCTATAGAAGACGAAGGTGAAATCTACGAATCAATGGAAGAAATTTGGCCAGATTATCCAACTGACGAAGATTATCTTTGGAACGAGGATGAATATTAAAATAATATCACATTGAAAAGTCTCTCGCGAGGCTTTTTTTTTGTTTAAATTTGCAACATTTATAAATAGAAATATATAATTAATCATGAGTTTGATCAATAGCATATTAAAAGCTTTTGTAGGTGATAAATCGGAGAAGGATGTAAAAGCCATCATGCCGATTATCAACAAGATAAAAGCATACGAAGAAAAATTGGCAGTACTTTCTCACGACGAGTTGAGAGCAAAAACCATTGTCTTCAAAGAAAGAATTAAAGAAGCAAGAGCAGATAAAGATGCTAAAATTGCTTCTTATAAATTGGAAGTTGAAAAAACTCAAGACATCGATGCAAGAGAAGACATTTATGCTTCTATCGATGCTTTAGAAAAAGAAGCTTACGATATTTCTGAAAAAACTTTGATGGAAATCCTTCCAGAAGCTTTTGCAGTAGTGAAAGAAACAGCAAAAAGATTCAAAGACAATACAGAAATTACGGTAAAAGCTACTCCAAAAGATTTGGAACTTTCTGCTACAAAAACATATATCACCATAGAAGGCGACAATGCAACCTGGGCTAATACATGGAATGCAGCAGGAAAGCAAATCACTTGGGACATGATTCATTATGATGTTCAGCTGATTGGCGGAGTTGTTTTGCATCAAGGAAAAATTTCTGAAATGCAAACGGGTGAAGGTAAAACATTGGTAGCAACGCTTCCTTTATATCTGAACGCTTTGACAGGAAACGGTGTTCATCTTGTAACCGTAAATGACTATTTGGCAAAACGTGATAGTACATGGAAAGCGCCACTTTTTGAATTCCACGGATTGACTGTTGAATGTATTGATAATTACCAGCCAAATACTGAAGGAAGAAGAAAAGCTTACAATGCTGATATTACTTACGGTACAAATAACGAATTCGGCTTTGATTATTTGAGAGATAACATGGCTCACACGCCAGAAGAATTGGTTCAAAGAAAACACAATTTTGCGATTGTCGATGAGGTCGATTCAGTATTGGTTGATGATGCGAGAACGCCATTGATTATTTCTGGTCCGGTTCCTCAAGGTGACCGTCACGAATTTAACGAATTGAAACCAAAAGTTGACCACTTGGTGAATTTACAAAGACAATTGGCAAACGGATTCTTGGCAGAATCTAAAAAGCAATTAAAAGAAGGAAATACTAAAGAAGCTGGATTCTTATTGTTGAGAGCTTACAGAAGTTTACCAAAAAACAAAGCATTGATTAAGTTTTTAAGCGAGGAAGGCGTTAAGCAATTACTTCAAAAAACAGAAAATCACTACATGCAAGATAACAATCGCGAAATGCACAAAATCGATGAGGCTTTGTATTTCGTGATTGAAGAAAAAAATAATCAAGTTGAGTTGACAGACAACGGAATCAAATTCCTTTCAGGAGATACTGACAGTGATTTCTTTTTATTGCCAGACATTGGAACTGAAATTGCAAGAATCGAGAAATTAGGTCTTGACAAAGACGCCGAAGCTGAAGAAAAAGAAAAATTATTCCAAGATTTTAGCATTAAAAGTGAGCGTATTCACACATTGACTCAATTGTTAAAAGCATATACTTTGTTTGAAAAAGACACCGAATATGTAATCATGGACAATAAAGTAATGATTGTTGATGAGCAAACAGGTCGTATCATGGACGGACGTCGTTATTCTGATGGTTTGCACCAAGCGATTGAAGCTAAAGAAAACGTAAAAATCGAAGCAGCTACTCAAACTTTTGCCACAGTTACACTTCAGAATTACTTCAGAATGTATAGCAAATTAGGCGGCATGACAGGAACTGCGGTTACTGAAGCTGGCGAATTATGGGAAATCTATAAATTGGATGTTGTTGAAATTCCAACAAACAGACCAATGGCCAGAAAAGATAAAGAAGATTTGATCTACAGAAGCACCCGTGAAAAATTCAATGCAGTTATTGAAGACGTTACAAAACTTGCTGAAGAAGGAAGACCGGTTTTGATCGGAACAACTTCTGTTGATATTTCTGAGTTATTAAGCCGTATGCTTAAGATGAGAAATATTCCTCACAACGTTTTGAATGCGAAAATGCACAAGCAGGAAGCGCAAATCGTTGAAGAAGCTGGAAAACCTGGCGTTGTAACAATTGCCACAAACATGGCTGGTCGTGGAACGGATATCAAGCTTTCTTCAGAAGTTAAAGCCGCTGGAGGTTTGGCAATTATCGGTACTGAACGTCACGATTCACGTCGTGTTGACCGTCAGTTGAGAGGTCGTGCCGGTCGTCAAGGTGATGTTGGTAGCTCTCAATTTTATGTTTCTCTTGAAGATAACTTGATGCGTTTGTTTGGTTCTGAAAGAGTGGCAAAAGTAATGGACAGATTAGGTCTTAAAGAAGGTGAAGTAATTCAGCATTCAATGATGACAAAATCGATCGAGCGTGCTCAAAAGAAAGTAGAAGAAAACAACTTTGGTGTTCGTAAACGTTTATTGGAATATGATGACGTTATGAATGCGCAACGTGAAGTAGTTTACAAACGTCGTCGCCATGCTTTGCACGGAGAACGGTTAAAAGTAGATATCGCAAACATGATGTATGACACTTGCGAAGTTATCGTAGAAGAAAACAAAGGAACTAATGATTTCAAAAACTTTGAATTCGAATTAATTCGTTATTTTTCAATTACTTCTCCAGTAACTCAAGAAGAATTTTCTAGACTTTCTGCACAAGAATTGACAGGAAAAGTATATAAAGCGACTTTGGATTTCTATACAGAAAAAACTGCGAGAAGCGCAAGAGAAGCTTTCCCGATTATCAGTAATGTTTATGAAAATGAAAATAACCAATTCGAAAGAATCGTAGTTCCGTTTACAGATGGAATCAAGACTTTGAATGTGGTAACTGACTTGAAAAAAGCATATGAAACACGAGGAACACAATTGATTGGTGATTTTGAAAAAAACATCACTTTAGCAATTGTTGATGAAGCTTGGAAAAAACATTTACGCAAAATGGACGAATTGAAACAATCTGTTCAATTGGCGGTTCACGAGCAAAAAGACCCATTGCTTATTTACAAATTCGAAGCTTTCAACTTGTTCAGAGCTATGCTTGACAATGTGAATAAAGAAGTAATTTCTTTCTTATTCAAAGGTGATTTGCCACAACAAAATACAGCAAATATTCAAGAGGCAAAAGAGGTTGTTCGTCCAAAAGAAAAATTGACGATTTCAAAAGATGAAATTCCTAACACAGATGAAGCCGCAGCAGTAAATCGCGAAGCTGGCCAAACGCAAAGACCTCAAGTGACGGAAACTATCACAAGAGATCAGCCAAAAATCAATAGAAACGACAACGTTACTATCAAACATGTCATCAGCGGAAAAACTGAAAACATGAAATTCAAAAAAGCAGAAAGTTTATTGGCTTCTGGCGAATGGGTTTTAACGAATGAATAAATAAATAGATTTTTATATAAATAGAAATCCCCAATTGCAATTTGTGATTGGGGATTTTTTATATTTGGTAAAAAGTAAAATATGAAAGCTAAATCACTTCGCGCATTCATCGGAGCAAAAGACTTCGAAATATCAAGAAATTTCTACAAAGACTTAGGTTTTGAGGAAATCGTCTTATTTCATAATATGTCTCTTTTCAAAAAAGAAGAATTCGGATTTTATTTACAAGATGCATATGTCAAAGATTGGATCGACAACACGATGCTTTTTTTAGAAGTTGAAAATGTAAAAGACTGCTTTGAAGAACTTTTAGAATTAAATCTACCCGCAAAATATGACGGCGCAAGACTCTCTCCGATTCAGCACAACGATTGGGGAAGCGAATGTTTTCTTCACGATCCTTCTGGAATATTATGGCATTTTGGAGAGTTTGCAAACTCTTAAGATAAAAATATAAAGCAAAAAAATAATTTAAATAAAAAAGATACTAGATATGAAAAGATATCTCAATTTTCTATTAACATTAAACATTAAAACAATCTATTTCAATTTAAAATATTTGCCTTTTAGACAAGCTATTAAATTACCAATTTATATTTCAAGCAAAGTATATCTGCGGTCAACTGCTGGCAAGTTGAAAATTGATTGCCCTATAAGCACAGGACTAATTAGAATTGGATATGGAGAAATCGGAATTTTCGATAAACAAAAATCAAGAACTATATGGAATGTTCCGGGCACGGTTATCTTCAAAGGAAGATGTAATATTGGACATGGCTCTAAAATTTCTATTGAAACTAATGGCACGCTAATACTGGGCGATAACTTTACAATTTCTGCAGAAAGTTCAATAGCCGTTTCTTCAGAAATCCAATTTGGAAATAATTGTTTGTTGTCTTGGGATATCTTAATTATGGATACAGATTTTCACAAGATAAAAGACGAATTTGGCAATATTATCAATGCGCCAAAGCCAATTATTGTAGGAAACAATGTATGGATTGGATGTAGAAGTTTGATTTTAAAAGGAGCTAAAATTCCAAATAATTGTGTTATTGGCGCAGATTCAATAGTAAGCAAAGCATTGGAAAAAGAAAATGGCCTCTATGTTGGCAGTCCATGTAAATTGGTTAAAGAAAATATAACTTGGGAATTATAGTAAAATCTAACTTATCATTTAATAATCCTCGAACTTCACAAATCGGGGATTTTTTTAGCTATTTTTGCCCTCCTAAAAAGCCCAAAATGAACCTGACAAAAGAGCAAAAAGCCATTATAAATTCTTCTGGAAACATTAAAATAAATGCCGTTGCAGGTTCTGGAAAGACGACTACCATCTTAGAATACGCAAAAGCAAGACCAAAAAACAGCCGAATACTTTATCTCGCTTTCAATAAATCGGTTCGATTAGAAGCTTCTGATAAATTTTCAAAAAACAATTTGGATAATGTGACTGTAGAAACTGCACATTCTTTGGCTTACAAACACGTAGTTTTCAACTATAATTATCGTGTTCGGAATCAAGACTATAAAACCAATGAAATCGTTGAGCTTTTAAAATTACAAGGGAATTCAGAGAAACATTTTGAGTTTGTAATTGCCAATCACATCCTGAAATTCGTAGCATATTTTTGCAACAGTGATAAAAGAAAAGTTCAAGAATTAAATTATTTGGATATCGTTTTTGATGAAAAAGCCAAAAAAATAGCCAAGTCATTTTATGCCCAAATTGAAATGTACACCCGTCTTTTTTTGGCAAAAATGGACAAAGGCGAAATCGAAATCATGCACGATTTTTACTTAAAAAAATTTCAATTAGAAAATCCGAAATTGGCTTTTGACTATATTTTGTTTGATGAAGCACAAGATGCTTCGCCAGCAATGCTTGATGTATTCTTGAACCAAAAAGCTACAAAAGTAATTGTTGGCGATACGCATCAGCAAATTTATGGCTGGCGTCATGCAGTAAATTCCTTGGAAAAAGCAAAATTTAAGACTTTTAATCTTTCCACTAGTTTTCGTTTTAATCAAGATATTGCAAATCTGGCGATGGGCATTTTGGATTACAAAACACATTTTGACCACCCAGAAACGATTTCGATTTCTGGAAACGGGACAAATACAGAATTTAATTCTAAAGCAATTATTGCCCGAACCAATTTAGGATTGCTTTTAAAAGCCATAGAATATGTTACGGAAAAGAAAAATGTGAACGAGATTTATTTTGAAGGAAATATTAATTCATATACCTATGCAGATGAAGGTGCTTCTTTGTATGACGTTTTAAATCTACAGAATAAAAATCGAGACATGATTCGGGATAAGTTGATTCGAGAGATGAAAACGATGAAAGAATTAGAGACTTATATTGAAAGTACTGACGATTCACAATTGGGAATGATGGTTGAAATCGTGAAAGAATATGGCAATAAAATTCCGGGAATCTTGAAATCAATTAAAGAAAAACATGTTTCAAACGAAGACAAACACAAAGCTAGAATCATCTTTTCAACTGTGCATCGCTGCAAGGGAATGGAATATGACACAGTGCAAATAGTCAATGACTTCATGACCGAAGACCGAATTATAAAACTAAAACATTCTGATGAAGATATCAATATTGCTCGAATGAATGAGGAAATTAATTTATTGTATGTTGCTGTGACACGAACAAAAAATACGCTTAATATTCCTGAGAAATTAGTTCCGAAAGGTTTTCCTATTTCAAATAATATCCATTTGATTAAAGAGCTACCCGAAAAGGCAGTTCCAAAAAAATATACTTTTCCTAAAAAAGAAACTCCGAATTACGCAGAAAAATCAAAAGAAACCAATAAAGATGCTTACCAGCCTTGGACAAAAGAACTTGATGAAGAACTGACCATTTTGTGGATGGAAGGCATTAATCCAAAAGATTTAGCCAAACATTTTGGAAGAACAAAAGGAGCAATTAGTTCTAGGATGAAAAAGTTAGAATTGTTTGATTAATACTATTTGCAGTTATGGAATTTCATATATTTGAATAAATAGAAACTAAATTATGATGGACAAAATAAAAGAATTACTACAACTTCTCTTAGCTGATTTTGAATTAGAAGATGACGACGAACAAGAAGAAATGCTTATCAATCTTGGCGGTTTTTTAAACGACCAAAAAGCATATCTGATAGAAAATGATGCTGAATGGGTTTTAGAAGCTGATCCTGGACACACATTGCAATTTGCTATTGCTAATGAGATAAGTGAATTTTTAATTATTGGCGACAAAATCGATGAAATCCACGAGCTTATTGTAGAAGAATTTGAAGGCGATTTTCCTGAATATCCTTATGAAAAAAAGTTTAATGCAACAGAATATATTGAATGGTTCACTGAAGAATTAGCGACTAATTATCCTACTTTAGAATTGATCGAATTTGGAGATAGTTTGAGTGACAGCATTCAGCTAATTTTAGTATTGAAAGATGATGTTGACCGAATTGAAGAATTGTGCAACGAGCTAAATATTCGTTTTAACAAAGCTGCAAATATTTTGAAATTTTAAATCTTAAAGAAAAACATAGATCTTCCAAATCCCAACACACTTGTTTGGAATTTTTTATTTTCAGAATCCACAGAAAGTAACAAACCTACCTAAAAGAGGAGTAGACGAAGGTATTTCTCAGATTACCCCACCTCTTTACCTGGGCAAACCGAGCTTTTTAGCAGGTGAACTTATTAATTTACTGAACTAGATCACCTTTTTGCTTAAATGGCAGTGGTTTTTGGCAGTCTGTCTTATAAATTTGCTGATTGACCCCACCTTCCACCTCGATCTACCGAGCTACCTGGTAGGATTGGACTCGTATTAACTGCTAAATTGTTTTTACCACTTATAAATTTTGGCTACTAAATCTCATTTTCAATGCTTTAAAAACAAGAATTTTGAATTTTCTGCAAATATTTTCTTATATTCAGCGTTGTAAAATGTAATTAACCAATTAAACCTCCAAATTATGAAGAACACATTTAGAATTTTAGGGATTGCGATGTTAGTTTTCACAATGTCTTTTACATCATTCAATGACAAAAAAATTATTGTAATCGATGCGGGGCATGGCGGTAAAGATCACGGTGCGAAATTTGAAAATCACATCGAAAAAGACATCGCAGAAGCGATTTCAAAGAAAATCCAAGCACTTGACAATAGTGAAGACATTGAAATCATATTGCTTCGTGACACTGATGAGTTTAAAACATTGCAAGAACGTGTTGATGCCATCAACAACCTAAATGCAGATTTGGTTATTTCACTTCATGTGAATCAAAATTCTAATAATTCAGTGACAGGAATTGAAGCTTTTGTTTCAGAAGACAATGCTAAATTTGATGTTTCAAAAACACATGCGGCAGAACTTTTATCTTCACTTTCTACAGAAACTTTAAAAAGCAGAGGTGTAAAACTAGCGCCATTTTTTATCTTGAAAAAGTCTAATAGTCCAGCCGTTACTCTTGAACTTGGCTTCTTGTCAAATGCTAATGACAGAAATTATATAACGAGCGAATATGGGCAAAACGAAATTGCTTCAAAGATTTTTAATTATGTAAGCAAATAATCCTAAAATATTTATAATATAAATCCCTGATCGTGAAAACGGTTAGGGATTTTTTATATTTGAGCAAAATTGAAATAACAAACATGAAAAAACTCCTACTACTTTTATTGACAATTTTCACAACTTCAATGTATTCCCAAGATATTACTGGTGAATGGAACGGAATATTGAAAATTCCAGGAAAACAGCTTACAATAATCTTTAAAATAAGTAAGCTTGGTGAAGGTTATAGTGCCACACTTGACAGCCCTGATCAAAAAGTAACTGGCGTTCAAGTAACCACGACAACTTTTGTGAGCCCAGTTTTAAAACTTTCAATTGTGGGAGCGGGAATAGAATATGAAGGGATTTTAGGAGAAGATAAAATTATTAGAGGAAATTTCAAGCAAGGCGGAAATACTTTTCCAATGGATATTTCTAAAGAAAAAGTAGAAAAAACGCTTCCTAAAAGGCCACAAGAACCTGCAAAACCATATGCTTATAATTCAGAAGACATCACTTTTGAAAATAATAAAGAAGCTATAACATTGGCAGGAACATTTACTTATCCAAAGAAAAAAGGAACTTTTCCCGTGGTGATTTTAATCAGTGGCAGCGGAGCGCAAAATAGAGATGAAGAATTACTTGGACATAAACCTTTTTTAGTATTAGCTGATTATTTGACAAAAAACGGAATTGCAGTTTTGCGCTTCGATGATCGCGGAACGGCCCAGTCAAAAGGAAATTTTAGCTTGGCAACTACTGAGAATTTCGCAACTGATGTAGAAGCGGCAATAAACTATTTAAAAACTAGAAAAGAAATTAATAAATCAAAAATTGGTTTGATTGGTCACAGTGAAGGTGGCTTAATTGCACCGATGATTGCTTCAAAATCAAAAGATGTAAATTTTATAGTTCTTCTTTCAGGATCAGGAATTCGTGGCAGTGAGCTACTTTTATTACAGCAAGAATTGGTAAAAAAAGCTTCAGGCATAAGCGATACTGACATTGAGCAATCTAAAACTTTTTACAAAGGACTTTTTGAAATTATAACAAATGTAAAAAACGAGACAGAAATGCGAACTGCCTTTGAAAACTACTTAAAACTTTCACTGCAAACGATGCCCGACTCTGAAAAAGGAGGCATGAGCAATGCTGATTTTATTACACTCATGGAAAAGCAATTGCTTTCACCTTGGATGCAATATTTTTTAAAATATGATCCAGCGCCTGCACTTGAAAAAGTCACTTGTCCTATATTGGCTTTGATTGGTGAAAAAGATTTGCAAGTACCTCCAAAAGAAAACCTCGAAGCTATAAAAATTGCTTTAGAAAAAGGAGGTAATAAAAAAGCAACTCTTAAAGAATTGCCTACTTTAAATCATCTATTTCAAGAGTCAAACACGGGTTCACCTTCAGAATACGCTGAGATAGAGCAGACTTTTTCTCCAAAAGCTTTAGAAGAAATTAAAAACTGGATTAACGCTCAAGTCAAAGCAAAATAATTTTGTGATTAATTTGAAAATCAAAAAATTATCTTGATTTCTGAAATAGTATTCACTACATTTATTTAAAAATTACTAATACTTAAAATTCATAGAGCCATGGCAAAGAGTCAAGACGCAAAGAAAACCGTAAAAAAAGAACCTCTAAAAACGGCTAAAGAAAAGAAAGAGGAAAAAAGAGAAAAGAAAAACACTCCAAAAAGAGATTAATTTTATCCCCAGCGAAAGTTGGGGATTTTTTTTGCCAAACTTATCCAAAAACAATGCTTGAGATTTTCATTTTGGCTCTTGTTTTTTATATTTGTAAAAAAGCCAAAATAATTTAATTTATGGAGTTATACTACTCATTTTCTGTTCTTATCGTTTTAGCCTCATTTTTTGCTTATCTGAACATTCGATTTTTAAAACTGCCTTCCACAATTGGGATTATGATTATCGCGATGGTAAGCTCAATTTTGTTGGTTATCACCGGAAATATCTTTCCAAAAACCTTTCTTAACTTTTCAAAATTGATCGCCGAATTTGACTTTACCGAAGTCTTGATGGGCGCCATGTTAAACTTTCTGCTATTTGCCGGAGCAGTTCATATCAACTTAAAAGATTTGCGTGAACAGCGAGGCCCAATTATGGTTTTCTCGACTGTAAGCGTTATAATATCGACAATTGCCATTGGCGTAATCTTAGATTTTGTAACTGATTTGGCACATATTGACATTCCTTTTATTTATTGTTTGTTATTCGGAGCTTTGATTTCTCCAACCGATCCAATTGCTGTTTTAAGTATTTTAAAAGATGCCAAAGTACCAAAATCTTTAGAAACAAAAATTGCAGGTGAATCTCTTTTTAATGACGGCGTTGCTGTAGTAATTTTTGCTGTAATCCTGCAATTGGCACAAGATCCTGCGAGTGATTTTTCAATGGCACACGTTTCTTGGCTTTTGATTAAAGAAGCTTTAGGAGGCTTTATTTTAGGAACTGTTTTAGGGATTCAAGCTAGCAAAGCAATGCGTAAAGTGGACGATTACAAAGTTTCAGTTTTGATTACTTTATCAGTTGTAATGGGCGGTTATTTGATTGCACATGCGGCTCATATTTCTGGTCCGTTAACGATGGTTGCTGCCGGAATTATCATTGGAAATTATGGTAAAAAAACAGCAATGTCTCCAACAACAAAAGATTATTTAAATAAATTCTGGGAGCTTATTGATGAAATCTTGAATGCGATTCTTTTTCTTTTCATCGGATTTGAATTATTGCTTATTCCAGATATTTTGAGCTATTGGCCAATTGGAATTGCTTGTATTGGCATCGTATTATTCTCCAGATTTATTTCTATATGGATTCCTACTAAAATCATTCCTTTCAAGAAAAAATTTGAGACTTCCACAATTAAAATTTTAGTTTGGGGTGGACTCCGAGGCGGTGTTTCTATTGCTTTGGCGCTTTCAATTGCCGAAGGACCAAGCAAGCAAGTTATTCTAGCAATAACATATTTTGTAGTTGTATTTTCGATTATTGTCCAAGGATTAACAATTGGAAAACTAGCAAATAAAATTCTGCCAAAGGCGAAATCTGCTACATTATAAAAAAAAATGTGAATCTGTGGCAAAAAATTACCGCAGATTCACAGATTTTTATATTGAAAAATCACAAATAATCTGGTAAAACTTTCCCCGGATTCATAATATTTTTAGTATCAAAAACATTCTTTATTCCTTTCATCAAAAACAATTGAGTTTGGCTGAAAGCGATATCCATATAATTTTTTTGAACGTATCCGATGCCGTGTTCGCCTGACAAAGTTCCTTTTAAAGCAACGGTCAGTTCAAAAATCTCCCGAATTCCTTTCGGAATTTCGGTGTTCCAATCTTCATCAGACATCTCTCCTTTCACAATATTTACGTGAAGATTTCCGTCGCCTGCGTGACCATAGCAAACTGATTTGAATCCATATTTGTTTCCTATGGATTTGATTCCTTCTAATAATTTTGGCAATTCATATCTTGGTACGACGGTGTCTTCTTCTTTATAAATAGAATTTGCTTTAACTGCCTCTCCTACTGCTCTGCGTAATTTCCAAAGTGCATTTTTCTGGTCTTCAGAATCTGCAAAAAGAATTTCGTCAATATCAAATTGTTCTAAAACTTCGGTAATTTTTTCTGCTTCTGAAAATAAAACATCTGGATAATTTCCGTCTACTTCAATCAGCAAATGTGCTTTCACTTCATCTTTAATATTCAAACTAACGCCGTCTACAAAACGCAACGTCCAATCGATCGCATCACGCTCCATAAATTCTAAAGCACTTGGGGTAATTCCTGCTTTAAAAATTTTTGCTACAGCTTCACAGGCTTGACTAGAGTTAAAGAATGGAACCAACATTAAAATATTATGCGTGTTTTTCGGAAGCAATTTCATTACGATCTTTGTAATAATTCCAAGTGTTCCTTCACTTCCGACCATTAATTGTGTTAGATTATATCCGGTAGAATTTTTCAGCGTATTCGCTCCTGTCCAAATAATTTCTCCGTTAGGCAAAACCACTTCCAGATTTAAGACATAATCTTTTGTAACTCCGTATTTTACAGCTCTTGCGCCACCAGCATTTTCGGCAACGTTTCCACCAATAAAACAGCTTCCGCGACTGCTTGGATCTGGCGGATAAAAAAGACTTTTTTCAAGAACTGCTTCTTGTAAAGTTTGTGTCACAACGCCTGGTTCTACAGTTACTTGAAGATTTTGTTCGTCTATATATATAATTTTGTTGAACCGGTCCATCGAAAGTCCAATTCCTCCATAAATTGACAAAGCACCACCACTCAAACCAGTTCGTCCACCAATTGGCGTGACCGGAATTTCATATTGAAAAGCCAATTTCATGATTTCAGAAATTTCTTCAACAGTGCCTGGTTTCAAGACTACGTTTGGCGGAAAAATATAATCTTCCGTTTCATCATGTCCATAATTTCTACGGGTTTCTTCGTCTAAAAAAAGAAATGACTGACCAACTATAGCTTGAAGTTGGTCAATCATTTCTGGAGATAAGATATCAGTTTTCATAGTAGTAATTTCAGTCGGTAATCGATTTTCAAAAATACTATTTATTTATGAGTAAGATCCTATCGCTTTTAATTTTATCTGAAAGAAAATGCCACAGATTAAAGGATTAAAAGGATTCCCTTTGTGTAAAATCCATGAAAATCATCTAATCTGTGGCATTTTCTTTTATCAAAAAACTAATAATTACTCGGCTTCGTTTTCTTATAAATAAAATGGTCTATCGAGTATTTTCCACTTCCGGTAACGAATAAAACTAAGTAAATCAAAAGATACAAAGCTGCCAATTCACGTTCTTGAAAACCTTGATCGCCGTGAACTACAAAAACAGCCATAATCATCGTAACAATCAACGGAATTACCACCAAACGTGTAGCAAAACCTACGAAAAGTAATCCCGAACAAACAACTTCAGCAAAAACAGCCAAACTTAAAGAAGCTGAATGACCGACACCTAGCGGATCTGGAAACTGACTGGTATCAGCACCTGACATCAGCATTTGCCATTTTCCGATTCCGTGAACTAACATAAAGCAACTAACCGTCGCCCTGAGTATAAACAGCATCATATTAGTAAAACCTTTGTTTTGTGCTGTACTGAAAATTTTCATCATGATTTCTGTGGTTTTTAAGTTGTATTCTAGAACTCTAAATTTACAGAAATTAACAAGATTAAAACGGCAATTGACGTTAAATTTTCTTTTTTAAATTTGGAAGAAATAGCGCTATGATTCCGATTAGCGGTAAAAAAGCGCAAATTTGGTAAACTCTTTCGATACCGATATGATCTGCAGTGTATCCTAATAAAGCCGAACCGAGACCACCCATTCCGAAAGCAAATCCGTAAAAAAGTCCAGAAACCATTCCTAACTTTTTAGGCAATAATTCTTGTGCATACACTAGAATTGCAGGGAAAGCAGAAGAAATAATAATTCCAATTACAACGGATAAAATTCCTGTCCAAAATAAATCGGCGTAAGGCAACATTAAGGCGAAAGGTGCGGCGCCTAAAACAGAAAACCAGATAACATATTTTCTTCCGAATTTATCGCCTAACGGTCCGCCAAGTAAAGTTCCAACTGCGCATGAAGCTAAGAATAAAAACAAGTGAAATTGAGCATCTTGAACAGAGAGGCTAAACTTTTCTATCAAATAAAAGGTAAAATAACTTGACATGCTTGCCATATAAAAGAACTTCGAAAAGATTAAAACAAGCAAAATTATTACAGAAATTATGATTTTATTTTTTGACAAATCAGGCAGAATGATTTCCACTTTTTTCTTCGAACGCAAAGTCAAATGATTGTCATACCAAATCGCAATATGTCTTAAGACAAACAAAGCAATCGTAGCAATAATAACAAAAATAAGAATATATCTTTGATCATTCGGAACTACTAAAAGAGCCACTAATAAAGGCCCGATTGCCGTTCCTGCGTTTCCTCCTAATTGAAAAACAGACTGTGCCAAACCGCGTTTTCCGCCGGAAGCCAAGAAAGAAATTCGAGAAGCTTCGGGATGAAATATGGAAGAACCAATTCCGACTAAAATTACTGAAATAATTATTATATAAAAATGATGCGCAAAAGACAATAGAACGATTCCGCAAAGTGTGAAAAGCATTCCGTAAATCTGGGAATATGGTTGTGGTTTTTTATCGGTATAAAATCCGACGAAAGGCTGTAAAATCGAAGCGGCCATTTGATAGGCAAAAGTGATCAATCCAATTTGGGTAAATGACAATTGATAACTGTCTTTCAAAATTGGATATACCGACGGAATTACTGCCTGAAGCATATCGTTTAGCAAATGCGCAAAAGCGATTGAAAATAAAATTGGGTAAACCGTTTTTTGTACGTTATCAGTAATGATTGGGGAATCAGCGTTGAGAGTATCTTTCATAAAAAATAAAATCTGCCGCAAAAGTACGCTTCAAAATGCAGATTAAATGATAAAAAAATGATAATTGTGGGAAGATTTTTTTTATAAAGTACTTAGAACAAAATACCAAAAAGTCAAAGTCAAAAAAGAAATCGGGATTCCGAAACCAATCATCATGCTGCTTAATTTTGGTTTTAATCCGTAACTCGATGCTAAAATTGCTGCGGTAATCATTGGCGCCATTGCCGACTCTAAAATAGAAACATCGACTTCGATTCCGTTTCCTTTCAAAATAAATTTGTAGCCAATTAAGAAGAATAAAGGCGTAATTATTAATTTGAAAAGCAATCCTAAAGTTAGGAAATTCCAATGCTGGCTTCGTCTGTCAATCTTTAATTGCAACCCGACAGCGACTAACGCGATTGGCGTAACTGTATTTCCTAAACGCTGAAAAACAGATTGCAAGTCTTGCATAAAATCAAGTTTCAAAAGATTCATCATTACAGCCAAGAAAAAAGCAATAAATGGAGGGAAAAATAAAATTTTAGAAGCAATTGCTTTTGGATTCGGAGTTCCTTTGGAATATAAAGAAGCAACGATAATTCCTAAAGTTGCCATTACGACGAAAGTCCCGGGTTGGTCTACGATGATTGCGGTTTCTAAACCTTTTTTGCCGTAAAGCGCTTCGATTACTGGAAATCCTACGAAGGAAGTATTTCCTAAACCGCCAGTTAAAATTAGGCATCCTATGAGTTTTTTTGACCAGCCGAAATATTTTCCGAGCAAAGTAAAAAACAGAAAAGCTAGTGAGAATCCAATCCAAGCAATTCCGAGGGGAAATAATAATTGGGTACTGATTTCAATTTTCGGAATATAAAACAATGCCAAAGCCGGTAATGAAATATAGATGACGAATTGGTTTAAAACTTGATGTGAATTCACTGGAAACGCTTTTACTCTCTGTAAAGCGACTCCTAAAATCATACATAGAAATAGTAAAATTATGCTATCCATTTTTTATTATAACACGCAACTTTGAAACTTTGAAACTTTGAAACTTTGAAACTTTGAAACTTTGAAACTTTGAAACTTTGAAACTTTGAAACTTTGAAACTTTGAAACTTTGAAACTTTGAAACTTTTTTATGCAATCTCAGCTTTCCAATTCTTCACTTTAAAATTCAAAAGCAAGATAATCAAAAAGCAAATCGTTCCGCAGAAAAACATTCCGAAAACCATCGGAAAAGTGGTTCCGTTATGCAAAAGGCTGACCATTGCTGAAACTCCTGCGCCAGTGATCATTTGGATAAATCCGATTAATGCTGAAGCGCTTCCGGCGTTGTAAGTGAAAGGTGCCAAAGCCAAAGCCGTGCAATTTGGGACTAATAATCCGAGTGAGAATAAAAACGTGAAAATCATTGCAATTAAAATCGCTGGCGACAATAAATCCAATCCGAATAAAATAAACATCAGAATTGAGATAAAAAGCAAAACTACGCTTGAAATTGTAATCACTTGAAGAGAAGTATATTTATTCAAAAGCACACGATTTATCTGGCTTCCGATGATGAAACCCATTGCATTTCCACCAAAAACCCAGCCGTATTGCTGTTCCGTAAATCCGTGAAATTTCATAAAAACAAAAGGAGATCCGCTGATGTAAGCGAACATTCCAGCCATGGCAATACTGCTTGCCAAAGCATAATATAAAAATGTTTTTTCTTGCAATACATCTCTGTAATCTTTCAAAACATCTTTGGCTTTCAGTGATTTGGCACGATTCGGATTCTTGCTTTCTGGTAAATATAAAAATACTGAAACGATTAAAATAAAACTAAATGCTGTCAGGAAATAAAAGATTGTTCTCCATGTTGAAACCGTCAAAACCCAGCCTCCGATTGTTGGCGCTAAAATTGGCGCAACTCCAACAATCAACATTAAAATAGAAAATATTTTTGCTATTTCAGAAACTGGAAATAAGTCGCGAACTACTGCCCTGCTTACCACCATTCCCACGCAACCGCCTAACGCTAAGACAACTCGCATTGCAATCAGCCAATTAATGTCTGGCGATAAAGCGCATCCAATTGAAGCCAAAAGGAATAATGAAAGTCCAAAAATCAACGGTTTTTTTCTTCCGAATTTATCGGTAATTGGTCCGTAGAATAATTGTCCAATGCTGATTCCGATGAAGTAACTTGTTAGGGAAAGTGCTACTTGAGAAATATCCGTATTCAACGATTTTGCTATCGAAGGAAATGCGGGAAGATACATATCGATGCTGAATGGCGCCAAGGCTGACAAGCCTCCAAGGATAAAAAGTATGGAGTATTTTTGTTTTGTGGTCATAAAATTGTAGGACTAATTTGTGGCGCAAAATTAAGACTTGGATATTTGTTTGAAGGGATTTGTTTCTTAAATAATTCTTAATAAAAACCCTTTGATTGAATTAAAACAACTACATTTGTAATATAATTTATTACAGTATGATTTCAGGAAAATTTGCCATAACACTTCACATTCTTACTTTGCTTTCAAAGTTTCCAGATGAATATTTGTCTTCAGACTTTATTGCGGGAAGTATGAATCTGCATCCGGTTTTGGTTCGAAAGGAAATTGCAAATCTGAAGAAAAATCATATCGTGGAAAGCAAAGAAGGAAAAAACGGCGGTACAAAATTGCTGAAACGGGCGTCTGAAATCAATCTTGATGATATTTTTAAGATGACTTTTGAAAGCGTTTCTTTGGGTTATTCAAAAAATGACCCGAATCCAGATTGTCCTGTTGGAAAACAGATTAACCAGAAGCTTGATGAATTATACTTAGATATCAATCAAAAAATCAGCAAGCAATTAAGCGGTATTTCCTTGACGGAATTCTCAGATAAATTCTAGCTTTTTTTTATTTTAAACTGTAACTTTTTTTATTACTTATAAATACAATACTTATGAAAATCGCAATTATCGGAGCCACTGGCTTCCTTGGCACCAGCCTTACAAATGAATTGGTAAACCGCAAACATGACGTTACCGCAATTTCTAGAACTGCAAAAGAATCTGACAAAGACAACTTAAAATATGTTGCTGCTGACGTTTACAATGTAGAAGCTTTGTCCGAAGTTTTAAAAGGTCACGACGCCGTTATCAGCGCATTTAATCCAGGTTGGACGAATCCAAATATTTATGCTGACTTCTTAAAAGGAGCAAAAGCAATTCAAGAAGCGGTAAAACTTTCTGGCATAAAAAGATTTATTACTGTTGGTGGTGCAGGAAGTTTATACATCGACGGAAAACAATTGGTTGACAGTCCAGATTTTCCTGCTGATATCAAACCGGGAGCAACTGCAGCTCGTGAATATTTAGATATTATTAAAGAAGAAAAAGATTTGGATTGGGCATTTTTCAGTCCGGCGATCGAAATGCATCCTGGAATTACTATTGGAAGAACTGGTAAATACCGTTTAGGCGCTGACAATCCTGTTTTTAACGACGAAGGAAGAAGCATTCTTTCGGGCGAAGATGTGGCTGTGGTTTTGGCAGATGAAGTTGAAAATCCTAAGCATCACCAAGTTCGTTTTACGGCGGCTTATTAAGTTTCAAAGTCGCAAAGTTTCAAAGTGCCGAAATCAAAGATGCTAGTTGCATAGTTTTTTGCTCAACAAACTTTGAAACTTTGCGACTTTAATTTTTTAATACTCTGAAACTTCTTATTTTCACTTTGGCACTTTGAAACTTTGCGACTTTGAAACTTACCTCCTTTTCCCTACTTTTACTTTTCAAAATCCAGAAAGTGTCTAAACCAAATCCACATAAATCAGCTTTGCAAGAAAAAGACGGAATCCCACAGCCAGAAAGTATTGGCAAGGAATCTGTTGCCAAAATAATTCAATCTCGAAAACGCCAACCTTCGGCAGAAGAATTGATTCCTGGAATTTTAAAAGGAGACAAAACGGCTTTGTCTCGAGCAATTACTTTGGTGGAAAGCACGAATCCGAAGCATTTGGAAAAAGCAAATCAAGTCATTCAAGCTTGTTTACCTTATGCAAATAATTCGGTGAGATTAGGAATTACTGGAGTTCCTGGCGTTGGAAAAAGTACTTTTATTGAAGCTTTTGGAAATATTTGACTTCTAACGGAAAGAAAGTCGCGGTTTTGGCGGTTGACCCAAGCAGCACGATTTCCCACGGAAGCATTCTTGGCGATAAAACCCGAATGGAAGAATTGGTCAAAGATGAAAACGCCTACATCAGGCCTTCCGCTTCTGGCGAAACTTTGGGTGGTGTTGCTAGAAAAACTCGCGAAACGATTATTTTATGTGAAGCTTGCGGTTTTGATACGATTGTCATTGAAACTGTCGGCGTTGGCCAAAGCGAAACTGCCGTTCACAGTATGGTTGATTTCTTTTTACTTCTAAAAATTTCTGGTGCAGGCGATGAATTGCAAGGAATTAAACGCGGCATTATGGAAATGGCGGATGCAATCGTCATCAACAAAGCCGACGGCGATAATATCAAAAAAGCGAATTTAGCCAAAACAGAATTCAATCGCGCGTTGCATTTATTTCCTGCAAAAAGCTCTGGCTGGCAACCAAAAGTGATTACGGCAAGCGCCATAACTCACGACGGAATTTCAAACGTTTGGGAAATGATTTCGGAGTACTTAAATCTTACGAAAGAAAATAATTATTTCAGCGAAAGACGCCAAGACCAAAACCAACATTGGCTTTTGGAAACCATAAATGAACAATTGAAAACGAATTTTTTCAATCATCCGGAGATTAAAAATTTATTGGAAGAAAATAAAAAAGCGGTGCAAAACAATGAAATTTCACCGTTTGCCGCCGCTTCTGTTTTGCTTGAGAAATATTTTAGATAACAGATTTCAGTTTGCAGATTTCAGGACTCTGATTACCTTAAAGATTTCAGGCTAAAGAAACTTGTTTGGATTTCTCATCATATAGTTTAGCAATTTCCCAACTTCCAAACTTTTTTCAGTTAAACTGTTGAATGCTTCCAAATTCAAATAACCACAGGAATAGGCGTATTCTAACCAAACTTGGGTTTCAGAATTTTCAGCATCACTATCAGTAAGTTTTGAAATAAAATGTTTTTCATAAACTCTTTTTCTCGTAGCTTCCGCAATATTTGCGGAAACACTTCTCGAAGACCTTCGCGCTTGATCCGTAAGTGAGAATTTTTCCTCTGAAGGAAAGTTTTTAGACACTTCAAAAATTGCCATCGCAACTTCAAAAGATTTTTTATAGGCTAATAAATCTTGGAATCTCATATAATTAATCTGTTTGGTTTATATATTTTCTAAACTCTAAATCAACTGCAATCTATAATCGGTGTTCCGACATCTGAAAACTGCTATCTGAAATCTGAAAAATTTTTACTCCTCGTATCTTCCCACTTCTCTGTCGTAAAAGTCGTTAGCTTCTATAATCAAAGTTTCCATAACTTCGTTAAGTTCGCCTTCGTCAAGGTCTTCAGCTTCTTCTAAAAACTCAACTTCGTCGTCTTTTAAATTGATGATAAATCGAGGATAATCCATGTGGATGATGAAAATATCTTCTGGAAAATCGGTGTTGTCTCCTAATAAAAATTTTGGTAATTCCATTTTTGAGTTATGAATTATGAGTTATAAATTATGAATTGCTGTTGGCAATCTCCTTATCTGTTTCTGAACTAATGATCAATTTTTTGGTCAAATAATTAAAGCGAATATACAAAAATACTGCGGCAACTGTCAAGCCTGCCAACAATCCGATCCAGATTCCTGTGGCTTTTAGTTCGGTGAATTTTCCTAAATAATAGGAAATAGGAAAACCTACAACCCAATACGCCGCAAAAGTGATATACATTGGAATCTTTACATCTTGCAAACCTCTCAACGCACCTAAAACTACGACTTGAATTCCGTCAGAAATTTGGAAAACTGCCGCAACCAAAAGCAATTTCGCTGCAATTGCAATTACTTCTTCGTTGTCTAAAACCAACATCGTGTTTTCCATATTCAAGAAAAAATGTGGCAAAAATTGGTGGAAAGCGATAAAGAAAATTGCAAAAACTGTTTCTAAAATTATGGCTAACAAGAAAATGGATCTTGCCACAACTACTAATTTTTTAAAATCAGACAATCCTTTTTGGTTGCTCACACGAATCATTGCCGCAACGCTCAATCCCATCGCAAACATAAATGTAGCCGAAGCCAAACTCAACGCAATTTGGTTCGCCGCCTGACTTGTTTTCCCTAAAGAACCTGAAAGCCAAATTGCTGCCGTGAACAAAGCTACTTCGAAAAACATCTGCATTGCTGACGGAAGTCCGAGATTTATGATTTTGTTCAGCATTGATTTCTTGATATCTTGAAAACTGAAATTCTGGAAATACGCTTTTAATTTGCTGTTTTTTGACAAGATTACGTGCATAAAAATCAGCATCATAAATCTTGAAATTACGGTTCCCAAAGCAGCGCCGATGATTCCCATTTTTGGAAAAATCCAAATTCCGTAGATCAATAAATAGTTTAAGATTACGTGAACGACGTTTGCCATAATGATTGCATACATCGAATATTTTGTCATTGAAAGTCCGTCAGCAAATTGCTTATAACCTTGATAAACGACCATTGGAATCAATGAAAAAGCAACCCAATCAATATAAGGTCTTGCCAAAACAATTACTTCTTCTGGCTGTCCCATATAATTCATCAGCGGTTTTGCCAAAACGATTACTCCAAATAAAGAAATTCCTAAAATGGTGCATAAAAATAATCCGTGATGAAAAGCAGAACGAATATCGTCTGTATTTTTTGAAGCATCTGCTTGTGCTACTATTGGAGTTATTGCAGTAGAAAATCCTATTCCTAAAGAAATAGCTATAAAAATAAAACTGTTTCCGAGAGAAACTGCCGCTAATTCTGCAGCGCCAAGTTTTCCGACCATTATATTATCAACGATTCCTATTAATGTATGGCCCAGCATTCCTAATATGATAGGATATGCTAATTTTAAATTATAGGAGAATTCTTTGGTGTATTGCTGTAGATTCACGATGTTGTAGAAATTGTGTGACAAAGATAATAAGGTGTGGAGGATTTCCCCATTTTTTATATATAATTAATTTTTTTATGCAAAAAACGCTAAAATAAGCAATATACTTGCCTTCAATGAGTTAAGCAATTATCAATCTTTTAACAATACTTTAAAATTTAACATTTGGCTTTATGGCGTTATTATTGGTAAATTTATATCAATAACAATTAAAAACCCACCAACTATGAAAAGTTTGAAAAGAATTTCAGCAATGTTTGCATTAGGATTTTCGCTATTGCTGACGTCGAATGCAAATGCACAAGAAGAGTCAATTATTGGAGACACTAAAAACTATGATCAAGGATTCCGTTTAGGATTTGGTGCCAATGTAGGCTATGTATTTGAAGATGCCTATGATTTTTCTCTAGGAATCGACGCAAGACTTCAATATGATCTTTCAAAAAGAACTTCTATAACATTGACAACTGGCTTCACTAATCTTTTTGTAGGAGAAGATGACATCAAAGACATTGGATTTATTCCTGTAAAAGCGGGGTTTAAAGCCTTTGTTTGGGAAGATCAATTTTATGTATTAGGAGAAATTGGAGCTGGTTTTGCAGTAACTAATGATTATGACGACACTACATTAATTTTGGCCCCAGGAATTGGTTATGCTAATAAATATTTTGATGCGAGTCTTCGTTATGAATATTACAATGACCTACCGACATTTAAAGGTACAAATGGTGAAGGTGTTGGACAAATTGCACTTCGTCTAGCATATGGATTTCAGCTTTAAACATTTAGCTAACACACAAAAAAGCTCTGGATTCCAGGGCTTTTTTTATTCTTCTTTTTCTAAAATTGCTTTGTAGGTTGCAATATGATCCTTCACTTTATCTTCCAATTCAGGCTCTTTAATATCAGTGTAACCTGACAAGACATCTAAAATTGTTTTTGACACAATATATCTTGCCATTTTTTTATCATCAGCAGGAATTACATACCAAGGCGCTTTTTCAGTAGAAGTTGCATTAATTACTTCTTCATAATAATTTTGATAATCGTCCCAAAAGTTTCTTTCTTTTAAATCTCCTGGTGAAAATTTCCAATTATGTTTTGCCTTTTCCAAGCGTCGCAATAATCTCTGACGCTGTTCTTCTTTGCTCAAATGCAGAAAAAATTTCAAAACAATCGTACCATTTTCTGTAATATGCTTTTCAAAATTAATAATCTGTTCCATTCTTTTTTTCCAAAAATCTTCCGGAATATCCTCAATACTTTCAATTCCAGGCAAATTTTCATTCAATATATATTCTGGATGAACACGTGTCACTAAAACATTTTCATATTGTGTTCGATTAAAAATTGCGAATTTCCCTTTTTCTGGCAAAGCAATATAATGTCTCCAAAGAAAATCATGTTCGAGTTCATTAGAATTTGGCGTCTTAAAACTATAAACCATCACACCACGCGGATTAAATTGCTTAAAAACTTCTCGGATCAAGCTGTCTTTTCCCGAGGTATCCATTCCTTGAAGACAAATCAAAACACTATATTTATTGTGAGCATACATCGTGTCTTGAAGTTCGCCAAGTTTCTTTCGAGTTTTTTTCAATTCACATTTCACCTCTTCTTCAGTACTTTTTATCTCTAATTTTGTCGGTATTTTTGATAGTTTTTTCGCTTTTACTATCTTGAAATCTAGTGTATTTATCTTTTTCATAGTTTTTGCTTTACATAAATGTATATATTTATCAGTAAATTTCCGTTTTATTAATATATTTTTAAGTAGCTATTCCCGCTTTCCGCTCCAATTTTTTTTGAAAACCGCTTTTTTTGCTAAAAGAAAAAAGAGCTTCCACTGGTCGCTTTTTTTATTTTGCAAAAAATAGCGCTTCTCTAAAAAAGATTTCTGCTGCAATCGGGGCTAAAAAATCCACATTATGCATAAATTCAAACTCGAATTATTATTTCAGATTATCGGAATCGGCTCTGCTTCCGGACTTATTTACAAAGACAACACCTTGTTTTTAATCGCTGACAATAGCAGTATTCTTTATGAATATAACATTGAAAGAAGCAGTTTAGAAACATATCCGCTATTGGAAGCAAATGAAGATGCTGTCAAAAAAAATATTCCCAAAAAGATAAAACCAGACTTTGAATCAATCGCTGTTTTTGGAGAAAACTGTTATATTTTTGGTTCTGGTTCTACAGAAAATCGAAACAAAATGATTCATTTTGATATCAATAAAAAAGAAAAGATTGCAGAAACTGATGTGACTGATCTTTATTTAGTCATGCAAAATTTTGGAAACATCAAACCCGATGAATTCAATATTGAAGGCGCAATTTATAATGGCGAAAAATGGTTTCTTTTTAATCGCGGAAATGCCGGACCAAGAAAAAACGGAATTTTCACCATTGCCGGAAAAAATCTTACTGATGATTTCTCTGTTTTATTCAACTCTTATACGCTTCCAAAAATTAAGGGAATAGAAAGCACATTTACTGACGCTGTAATGGTTAGAGATAAAATATATTTCTTGGCAACTGTTGAAAATACACAATCAACTTATGAAGACGGAATTGTTTATGGCACTTTCATCGGCAGATTAGATGTTGAAAAAATGAAAATTGATTATACACAAAAAATTAGTGATAAACATAAATTTGAAGGTTTGTCAGTTTTATTGGAAGAAGAAAAATCCATAGAATTTTATCTCTGCGAAGATAATGATACTGAAACTTTAGAGTCAAATATTTATAAGCTTACTTTAGCGAAATAGAAAAAAGCAAAATTTAGTCAAAAGGTCAAAGTTAAGAATGAATTTATCAGGATAGCTTTTGCCTTTTGGCAAATTATTTAAAAAAAAAATACTTCCCTCCCAACCTTTCTCTTTAAAAATCACTCTATATTAAAAACACTTCAATTGTGGTAGACGAAAAATTAATAATAGAGTGCAGAAAAATGCAACGCGACTCACAGCGAAAGCTTTATGAAGTCATGGCACCTAAGTTGTACCAAACCTGCAAGAGGTATTTAAAAAAAGAGGAAGAAATTGAAGAAACATTGGCAGATGCTTTCTACATTATTTTTACAAAACTTGATCAATTAAAAGAAATCTACGCTTTTGAAGCGTGGGCTAGAAAAATTGCAGTCAATCAATGTCTTCTGACGTTAAAGAAAAATGTAAACTTCAACATTTACATTAACGATATGAAGATCGAGCCGAAATTGGAAAGTGCTGAAGACACTTTTCTTGAAGCCGAAGATTTACTAGAATTGCTAAATCACATTCCAGAAGGATGCAAAACGGTTTTTAATCTTTTTGCGATTGAAGGTTTTTCTCATAAAGAAATCGCTTCAATGCTTGGAATTTCTGAAGGAACATCGAAATCACAATTGAATGCTTCTAGAACGAAATTAAAAGAATTAGTCAACAATCTTTATTATCAAAAAGCAAAATAGTAATGGACAATCAAGATAAATTATACAAACAATTTCAAAATGCTTCGCAAAAAGCACCCGAAAAAAACTTCCCTGCCATGGATAAAATCTGGGGTAGAGTCGAAGAAAAACTCGATAAAAAAGCGCTTTCAAAAGAAACTAAGCTTTGGAAAAAAATTGCAATTGCAGCATCAATTTTATTGGTAATTACTTTAGGTTCTCAGTTTTTAAAATTGCAAAATGAAAAAAATATTGTTGCTCCAAAAACCGAAATAGTGACTAATGAAATTGAAAAATCTGAAATAAAATCGAATGAAGAAAAGATAGTTTCTATTCAAAAAGATAATTCAATTATTAGAGAAAATGCCTCAGAAATCCTTAAAACAGAAGTAAGCAAGCAACAAGATTATGCTAACAATGATAAAATTATTACTTATGACACACTTGCAAATCCTACAATAATAAAAGAAACAGATGAAGAAAGTACCAAAGATTTTGGATATTTTTCAAGGAAATCTAAATTTGATGCAGTTGGAGTCAAAAGAATTCATGAAGAGACAAATTTTACAGCAAAAAGTGCAAGTTCACAAGTTATAGTTCAAAAACAGTCGCCATTGTATATAATCAACGGAAAAGCTGTCACAATCAACGAAAACAAAAGTAACACAGCGAAAATTTTAAACGACACTGACATTGATTCTATTGAAGTTTTGACTGAACCTTTATATATTATTAATGGTGTCGAGTATTCAGAAGAAGATCTTTTCGGAACAAATCCTACAAGCCCATATGCGCCTCTAAATAAACAGAAAATTTTATCAACTAAAATTTTGCAAGGTGAAGAAGCAACTTCAATTTATGGTGAAAAAGGTAAAAAAGGTGTTGTAATTATTTCTACGAAAAACAATAAACCTATAGAAAAAAAGAACTAAAAGAGGCCACAATTTACTAATTTACAGAATTATGAAAAACCAAAAAACATTTTCATTAGTCATTCTTACGCTTATTTCTTACTTTTCTTATGCCCAAGAAAATTCAAAAGATATTATTGCAACAAGAGAAACACCTGCAATTATTTTTAAATCAACAACTATTAATAGTCCTGTAATTTTGATTGACGGAATAATTTCAAATGACAGCATTTTAAGAACTATTGATCCTGAGAATATTCTATCTATAAATGTTTCAAGAGATACTATTTTGGATTCAATTTATAGAAAAGAAGGGAGAAATAAAGTGATTATAATCAAAACTAAAACCTTTGATGAGAAGAAATCTCAGAATACAAAAAAAAACTCCAAAAAAACGTCTGAAGAAAAAAATAAAAATACTCAAACCAATTAAATCGGTATTATGAAAAATTTGCGTTTCTTTTTGTCAAGTTTACTATTATTGCTTTATACGTTAACTTCTGCGCAAGAAATTGGATGTACCAAACATATTGTTATTTCAGCTAAAATGAATTTTGAAGAAGATTTAAAAAAGGGTAAAATCACAATTTATTTACAAGGAGGAATTGTTTCTGTAATTAAAAATGAAGATCATCAATTTGAACAATCTTATGGAATAGCATACCATGATTTTGGATGTGTAGTCCCTGGAGATTTTAAATATTATCAAAGCTATAATCATTATGCATTTGAGTATTTAAAAGAAAAATATGGTACTGATTGGCAAAAAAAAATGAATTCAAATGCTTTTGGCTGGAATACCTGGACAAAAGTTTAAAAAAGTAATTTTGTGATTGTCCCTTTTTGTTCTTGGCTTTCAATTTTGAATTTGCAGTTTATTTTCTCTGCAAGATTTACGACTAATTGTAGTCCGATTCCAGAACCTTTTTCTCCATTCGTCCCTGTTCTCGAAGAAATTTCATTATTCATAATTTGATTGATTATTTCTTCGGGAATTCCAATTCCGTTATCACAAATACACAATTCGTTTGAAGTAGAAGTGATTGAAATTATTCCGTTTTGAGGCGTAAATTTAATAGCATTTGAAAGTAAGTTACGAAGAAGAATCGTAATGATCTCAATATCAGAGTTTATTTTTTTGAGGTTTAAGACATCTGTATTGATCGTAATATTTTTACTTTGATAAGAAGGTTTGTAAATTTCTAAAATACTTGACAGAAGCTCTTGAAAATTGATTTCTGTTTCTTTCAGGCAAATTGCATTAAAATTTAATTTGGCCCAATTGAAAGTATTGTCTAATAGTTCTAAAACTTGTGAAGACTGTTCATTAATCAAGTTAATTAATGAAATGAAGTCTGCATTAGAAATTTCAGTATTTGCCGCCATTGACGAAATTGACATTAGATTGGCCACCGGACTTCTCAAATCATGACCGAGAATAGACAACATTCGGTCTTTATTTTCATTGATGTTTTTAAGTTCTTCTTGAAATTTTATTTCTTTATCAAGATCGATAAAGGCAACAACATGAATTTTATTAATAACAGAAGCCTTAATTTCATACCACCTTTTGGTTCCATTTTTACAAGTGACATGAGATTTATTTTTAACGAAAATCTTTCCTTTTTGTTCTGATAAAAGTTGTTCATTATCCCAGTCAGAAATTACCTTATTCATGTAATCTTGCTCAGGATAAGCATGTTCATACCAAGCTTCAATAGTAGGAATTTCCTCTAAAGAATAGCCTATTTCTTCTATAAATTTTTCATTCAAATAAGTATTGAAATGAACATTGCCAATGACTTCTGCAATGATAAAAGGATAGGGAAGAAAGTCTGCAACGCCGTGCAATTCAATCCTTGAAACATTTAAATTGCCCACATCTTCAGGAATCATATTTTCTGATTTGATGTAGGCAATTTAAGCAATTAATTGATTCTATGTAAATTACTTTTCAATTTCTCGCAAGCTATCCATTTTTTTATGTTCTAAGAAACCTTTAATGTCTTCAAAATGCTCTTTGACGCGTTTGTTTCCAAATTCAAAAACTTTCGTTGCCAATCCGTCTAAGAAATCCCTATCGTGCGAAACTAAAATTAAAGTTCCATCAAAATCACGAAGCGCATCTTTTATAATATCCTTAGTTTTCATATCCAAGTGATTCGAAGGCTCATCTAGAATCAATAAATTTACTGGCTCAAGCAACAATTTAATCATTGCCAAACGTGTTTTTTCTCCTCCAGAAAGCACTTTTACTTTTTTAGTAGTATCATCTCCGTGAAACATAAATGCTCCCAAGATATTTTTAATCTGAGTTCTAACTTCTCCGACTGCAATGTTGTCGATGGTTTCAAAAATTGTAGCATTTTCATCTAATAAAGAAGCTTGATTTTGAGCAAAATAACCAATTTGCGCATTATGACCGACTTCTACAGAACCACTGTCGATACCGATTTCTTTCATAATAGCTTTAATCATTGTCGATTTACCTTCACCATTTTTTCCTACAAAAGCTACTTTATCTCCTCTTTCAATTACGATATTTGCGTCTTTAAAAATCAATTTATCGCCATAGGATTTCTGCAAATCTTTTACAATCACAGGATAATTTCCAGAACGTGCCGCAGGTGGAAACTTTAGTTTTAATGCTGAAGTATCAACCTCGTCAACTTGCACAATTACTAACTTCTCAAGCATTTTAACACGTGATTGCACAGCATCTGTTTTTGAAAAAGTCCCTTTAAAACGGTCGATAAAAGTTTGATTATCAGCAATCATTCTTTGTTGCTCGTCATACGCTTTTTGCTGGTGAATTCTTCTATCTTTTCTTAATTCTAAGTAATGAGAATATTTTGCTTTGTAGTCATAAATTCTTCCCATTGTTACCTCAATCGTGCGATTTGTGATGTTGTCGACGAAAGCTCTATCGTGAGAAATTACCACAACGGCTTTAGCAGAATTGATTAAGAAATCTTCTAACCATTGAATCGATTCGATATCCATGTGGTTAGTTGGCTCATCCAAAAGAATCAAATCTGGTTTTTGCAACAAGATTTTTGCTAATTCGATTCGCATTCTCCAACCTCCAGAAAATTCTGAAGTTGGACGTGTGAAATCTTCTCTTTCAAAACCTAAACCGATTAGAATTTTCTCAACTTCCGCTTCATAATTCACTTCCTCAATCGCATAAAATTTCTCACTTAAATCAGAAACTCTCTCGATTAATTTCATGTAGTCATCTGATTCATAATCTGTACGAACTGTCAACTGCTCGTTCAAATGATCAATTTCAGCTTTCATTTTAAAAACTTCTTGAAAAGCTTTTGACGTTTCTTCCATTACTGTTGCATCATCTTTAGTCAGCAAATGCTGTGGAAGATAAGCGATTACCGCATCTTTTGGTGCAGAAATATTTCCGGTTGAAGGTTTGCTTTGTCCTGCAATTATTTTCAGAAGCGTAGATTTTCCAGCTCCATTTTTACCCATAAGGGCAATTTTGTCATTTTCATTTATCGCAAAAGAAACGTCGCTGAAAAGTGTTGTTCCTCCAAATTGTACTGAAATATCGTTTACTGTAATCATTTAGATTATTGATTGTTGGATTATTAGATGATTCGATAGCTCGAATTTTCAAGCTGCAAAGATAACTTAATTAAGGAATTAGGCAATTTGAAAAACGTATTGCAAGAGCTTTTCTATAAAAATAAAAATATTGGCTTATATTTATATTCTAAGATTTCATAAAAATGATAAAAGCGACACCTTTCTACACCAGACTTGCTCATGTTTTAATTTCCATAATTTGTATTTTTTATTTAGCAATTATCGGACAAACTTTGCTTGCTCCGTTAATTTTTGCATTTTTATTTGCCTTACTGCTTTTGCCTTTTTCTAATTTTTTAGAACGCAGATGGAAATTTCCACGATCGCTTTCGTCGGCTATAGTGTTGCTAACTTTAATTATGGGAATTTCTGCAATAGTATTTTTGTTATTAAATCAACTGAGTGATTTAACCAATGATTTGCCAGCTTTTAAGGCCCAACTTTTAGAAACTTCCACACAAATTCAAGATTGGATTTCTGATACTTTTCACGTTGATAATAGTGAACAAATCAATTATATAAATTCTGCTACAAGCGACGCTGTTAGCCAAGGAACATCACTTCTTGGACAAACTTTACTATCAGTTTCTTCACTAATGCTCTTTTTGGTTTTTATCTTTTTATATACTTTTTTCATCCTTTTACATCGAAGATTACTTTTAAACTTCTTGGTTTCATTGTTTAATGAAAAACATTCTGCAACCGTTTATGACGTTGTTTCAAATATTCAATACATTGTAAAAAAATACATAGTTGGCTTATTTCTTCAGATGCTAATTGTATCCATTTTTGCTTGTATTTCTTTCGAAATCATCGGAATAAAATATGCTTTTTTACTCGGATTAATTACTGGAATTTTCAACATTATTCCTTATATCGGAATCTTAACAGCTTCGCTATTAACCATTTTGCTGACATTTTCAACAATGGGTTCTACTACAGTTTTGTTCGTCTTGGGAACTATTTTTGTCATACATTTAATTGACAGCAATTATATTATGCCGAAAATTGTTGGTTCAAAAGTGAAGATAAATACCCTGACTGCATTAATTGGTTTGGTTCTTGGAGAATTAATTTGGGGGATAAAAGGAATGTTCTTATCGATTCCAATTATTGCTATTTTTAAGGTAATTTTTGACCGTGTTGACGGATTGAAACCATGGGGATATGTTTTGGGAGAAGACGAACATGTTGCTACTTCAGAAGTCATTGAAATTCAAGAAATTGACAGCTCTGAAAAATAATTAGATTTTTAGATTTTTCAATTCATACCAAACTTCTTCGGTTCCATCTAATTCAAAAGAATTCACATATTTCATTCCGACTTTTTCAAGGATTTTTCGAGAATTTAAATTGTCGAAATCAGCATAGGCATTGATCATAGGAAGCTTCATTTCGTCAAAACCAAAATCCACAAAAGCTTTTGCCGTTTCAAAAGCATAGCCTTTTCCCCAATGTTTTTGAATAAATCGGTAACCTAAATCATAGAAAATTTCGTATCCATTGACATTTTTTTCTAATTTTAAGCCACTCCAACCTATAAATTCGCCAGTTTCTTTTAAGATTACAGCCCACCGGCCTATTCCGTTTTCAAGATATTGCTGGCGAATATTAGCAATCATTTCACGGCTTTCTTCAATAGATTTCACAGGATTATTTCCCAAATAAATATGCACTTCGGGATTTGAATCAAGCTCAAACATTCCCAAATCATCTGTTGGAAGTAGCTCTCTTAAAAATAATCTTTCTGTTTCTATTGAAGTTTTCATCGTTGTATTTTATTGTATGCTCACTTTAAAATCTGTAATCACTGAGTCTGCTTTTCCATACTTTGACTCATCAATAAACAATTCTACTGCCAATTTTGAAGCAGAACCCAAAATAATATCAGATTGATTATTATTTTTCATAATCACATCAATTCCCACTTCTTCCAATTTTGTTTTCAACGCTGTTGCTAAAATCTCGCTTCCAGAAAACACTTTCATTAATCCCATTTCTAATTTTATTTTAGTTTAGTATATTTTTTATTTCTTCTTGGTATTCTAAATTGTAATTAATTCTGTTGTGTTCTTGATTTTTTAAGATATAAAGATGGTCTTCCGATTTGTATAATTTGCTCAATCGAACCGAATTTTCAAACGGAATCAAAGCATCCATCTCTCCATGAAAAAGATAAACCGGAGCTTTTACTTTCGGAATATATTTATTCGTTTCAAATTTATATCGCTTTATAAAATTAGGAACAAATGGCAATTTCGAATTAGACAATTCTCCAAAATTAAAATAAGCAGATTGCAAAATCAGTCGCTTCGGATTATTTTTAGAAGCTAAAATCGTCGCTGGTCCAGAACCAATGGAATATCCAATTATTGAAATTTTATATTCCGAATATTTCGTTTTTAAGAAATCATAAACAACATCAATATCTTTATTAAATTGGGTTTCATCTTCAATTTTTCCCTCACTTTTCCCATAACCGCGATAATCTATTATAAAAAAATCATAGCCAATTGAATTGTAAAATGCTGCTTGTTTTCCCCAAGAATCTACAGCACCCATATTTCCATGAAGAAAAAAAACGAGTCCTTTTGAGTCTTTAACTTTAAACAATAATCCGTTTAAATTTGTTTTATCAAACGAGGAAATATTGACTTCTTCAAAATCAGAATCGAATTTATATTTGAAATCTTTTGCTAAAATTGTCGGCCTAAAAATTAGACTTTCCTGGCTGAAATAAAGAAAGATGATTGCAAGAAAATAAATAATTGCAAACAATAAAATGATTCTAGTCAATATAAATTTGAGAAGCTGCATTTAGTTTTCTTCGCCAATCTCTTCCTCCTCTTCGTCTTCGTAATCTTCGTCATCCATTTCAAAGAAAACCGGCTCAATCATAATTCTATCGGCAAAACTGTCGATTCTTTCCGTGATATTTTCAGAGAAAAGAATACGCTGTGTTTTTCCCATAGCTTCAGACATTCTTGCTAATTTAGTGTCAAAACGAAGACGCAAAAGTTCATCCGCATCTTCAATAATATACATTTTCAAACGATTCACGTCAAAACCTGCCGAAGCAAACATTTCGCTGATTCGATTCGGAGTTCCAATTAAAACATCGATTCCAAGTGAAATATGGTTTTTATCAAAATCAATATCACCTTTGTCGTGAACGCCATAAACTCTTAAATCAGTATAATTTCCAAGTTCTTCAAAAAGAATTTTCATCTCAATCAACTTCTCTTTGTTTGGAACAATGATTAAAGCTCTTGGCGATTCTTCAAATTCTTTTTCCAATCTTTGGATGACATTAATGACCAAAGTTGTCGTTTTTCCTGATTTTGCAGGAGCAATTATTACACAATCTTGACCACTTTTGATGGTTGAAAAAGTTTCTTGCTGCATTTCATTGGCTTCAGTCAAACCTTTGTCAATTAAAGCTTTTTGAAGATTTTCGTTTATTTTTTTTAGTTTCATCTGTTTAGTTAATTAGGCAAAAGCCAATAGCCAAAAGTTCTCTCACTTTTGCCTTTTAGCTAATTTTTATTAGCATACTTTATTTGCTTGCAAAAAGTTTCACATCCGTTTCAGATATTTCGCTTCCACCCAGAATTATCAGTCTCTCGATTACGTTTCTTAATTCGCGGATATTTCCTGTCCAGTCATATTCTTTTAATAAGGAAATGGCATCATCAGAAAATTTCTTTTGCACATTTCCCTGTTCCAAAGCTATTTTTTCAGTGAAATGATTTATCAACAACGGGATATCATCGCGTCTGTCATTCAGCGCCGGAACTTTAATCAAAATTACAGCCAATCTGTGGTACAAATCTTCTCTGAAACGTCCTTCTTCGATTTCTTTTTTTAAGTCTTTGTTAGTTGCAGCAACAACACGAACATTCACTTTTATGTCTTTATCAGCGCCAACTCTGGTGATCATACTTTCTTGCAAAGCGCGCAAAACTTTGGCTTGAGCCGACAAACTCATATCGCCAATTTCGTCTAAAAAAATGGTTCCGCCGTCTGCTGCCTCGAATTTACCTGCTCTGTCTTTTACTGCGGAAGTAAAAGCCCCTTTTACGTGACCAAACAATTCGCTTTCAATTAATTCTGACGGAATTGCCGCGCAGTTAACTTCAATTAAAGACGCATTTGAACGTTCGCTCTTTTCGTGCAATTGGTGAGCAACTAATTCTTTTCCTGTTCCGTTTGGACCAGTGATTAAAACTCTGGCGTCAGTTTGGGCTACTTTTTCGATGATTTCTTTGATGTGATTTATTGCATCACTTTGGCCAATCATTTCGTAGTTTTTGCTGACTTTTTTCTTCAGAATTTTATTCTCAACGACCAATTGCTTTTTGTCCAAAGCATTTCTGACCGTATTTAAAAGACGGTTCAAATCGGGTGGTTTTGAGATATAATCAAAAGCACCAAGTCGCATTGTGTTGATGGCAGTTTCCAAATCTCCGTGGCCCGAAATCATCACCATCGGAATTTCTGGTTTTATCTTTTTAACAGCTTCGAGTACTTCTACGCCATCCATTTTTGGCATTTTTATATCGCAGAGAACTAAGTCATAATCGTCGTTCTTGATTTTTTCAAGTCCTTGTTGTCCATCTTCTGCTTCTTCTACTTTATAGGTATCATTTTCTTCAGAAAGGATTTTTGTTAAAACTCTTCTAATAGCTCCTTCGTCTTCTATGATTAATATTTTGGGCATTCTTTTAGGTTTAAGGTTTTGGATTCAAGAAACTTAAAGTTACTTAAATTATTGAAAAATTTCCAATCCTTTAAAGTTTTTAAACCTTGCAGGATACTAAAAAACTTAATATTTAAGCCATTTGTATAATTCTTTCCACGTCGGTTTTTTGCCGTACATCAAGATTCCGATGCGGTAAATTTTTGCCGCAAACCAGACTACTAAAAAGAAAGTTCCGAATAAAATTACCAGTGAAATCAATAGTTGCCACCATGGCACGCCAAATGGAATTCGCATCAGCATCACGATTGGCGATGTTAATGGAATCATTGAGAATGTAGTTGCAACCGTTCCGTGCGGATCGTTTAATACGCTGAAAAAACCTACGTAAACGGCCAACATTAATGGCAAAATAATTGGCAATAAAAATTGCTGTGAATCAGTTTCATTGTCAACAGCTGCACCGATTGCTGCGTAAATAGAACTGTATAAAAAGTAGCCTCCGATGAAGTAAACTAAAAATGAAATGACCAATGTAATTAATGGAAGTTTGGTTATTTCATTGACATACAATTGTAAACCACCAATTGAACCTTCGGCCGCAGTTGATACCATTCCGGCAGCTGGTGGGGTAATATTGATTCCTAATAATAAGGATGCGACGAAAAATAATGTTCCTGCAAGAATTGCCCAAATTACGAATTGTAGCACTCCAGCAAGTGAAGTTCCGATGATTTTCCCCATCATTAATTGAAAGGGTTTCACTGAGGAAATGATGATTTCGATGATGCGATTTGTTTTTTCTTCAATAACGCTTCGCATAACCATGTTTCCATAAATTATAATAAACATCATAATTAAATAACCGAAACTCGCGCCAATAAAAACTTTTATGTAATTTAATCCTTTTACATTTTCTTCTCCGGAAGCTTTTGAAAGTAAAATGCTGACCTTCGCTTCGGCATTTTTAATTGCCAAAGTATCCAATTTTGCGATTTCAAAATTTGATTTAGTGAGGCGTTTTGCAATTGTTGTTTCTAATTCGCTTACAAAATCTGGATCCGGACTTTCGTTTGAAATGTATTTTATTTCGCTTGCCAGTTTTTTGTTGTCCAACTCTTTTGGGATAACCAATAAAGCTTCGAATTTCTCCGCATTGATACTATCTTTTAAAGAAGTCAAACTTTCTTTACTTCTGTCAATGTAATTGTAATCTTCAGAATTTTTGAAATCATTTAGAAAAAGACCTGATTCATCGTGAATAGCAATTACTTTTACGTCTGATTTCATCGTACTCAAATATCCGACAAATGCAGCAAGACCTACCATTAGCAACGGACTCAAAAAGGTCATTACAATGAAAGATTTATTGCGGACTTTAGCAATGAATTCTCTTTTTATGATTAATTTTAATATGCTCATTTCTTTGGATTTTTAGACTGTTAGATTTTTAGATTCTTTGAATTAGATTAAAAATCTATTTTGAAACAGTTTGGATAAAGATATCGTTCACGCTTGGGATTTTTTCTACGAAATGTGTCACTTGTCCGTTCTGTGTTAAGATATTCAGTAATTCATTTGGTGTGGAATTCCCGATTTGAATTTCAAGTTTCAAATCATCATTTAATGACTTGAAATTTGCTTGACCAACAGTGAATTTTTGCGTCAATTGATACATCAAACCTTCGACATTTGAAGACATAATACCAATTTCAAATGCATTTGAACGGTATTCTTTTTTCACGTCAATTAATTTCCCTTCAATTAATTTGTTTGATTTGTGAATCAAAGCAATATCGTCGCAAAGTTCTTCCACGCTTTCCATTCTGTGGGTTGAAAATATAATTGTAGAACCTTGTTTTTTTAGTTCCAATATCTCATCTTTGATCAGATTTGCATTTACAGGATCGAATCCGCTGAAAGGTTCGTCAAAAATCAGCAATTTTGGTTTGTGTAAAACTGTGACCACGAATTGGATTTTCTGTGCCATTCCTTTTGAAAGCTCTTGGATTTTCTTGTTCCACCAACCTTGAATTTCTAAGCGGTCGAACCAATAATCCAATTGTTTTTTGGCTTCAGCTTTTGAAAGCCCTTTTAATTGGGCAAGATAAAGTGCCTGCTCGCCGACTTTCATTGATTTATATAAACCGCGCTCTTCTGGCATGTAGCCAATATCTTTAACGTGGGCTAAATTTAAAGGTTCTCCATCAAGTAAAACCGTGCCTTTATCTGGCATCGTGATTTGGTTGATGATTCTTATCAATGAGGTTTTTCCGGCGCCATTTGGACCAAGAAGTCCGTAGATACTTCCTTTCGGAACCTGCAGTGAAACATTATTTAAAGCAGTATAATCGCCATATTGTTTGACTACATTTTTAACTTCAAGTATGTTATTCATTATGCTTTTTGATTTGTGTAAAAGTAAGGAATTGAAGGTGAAATTTGATGAAATTTCAAAAAAAACCCACCCTTATTTGCACAAGGATGGGAAAAATTGCTATGAAAAAGAAAATTACTAGCTAACTAGTAATTTTCAAATATATAAAAAATTTGAATCACTATGAAAACATATCCTTAACTTTTTCAAAAAAAGATTTTTCGCTCTTTTCAGGATTTGGGATAAAATTTTCCTCATTAAGTGATTTTTCAAAGAATTGTTTTTGTTCCTTGTTTAGTGTTTTCGGAGTCCAAACGTTTACATGCACCAGCAAATCTCCGTTTCCATAGCCGTTTATGCTTGGAATTCCTTTGCCTTTCAAACGAAGAATTTTCCCCGATTGGATTCCTTCTTCTAATTTAATTCTCACTTTTCCGTTTACCGCTTCGATATCTTTTGAAATACCTAAAACCGCTTCGGGATAACTGATATATAAATCTAAATGCAAATTTTCGCCTTCTCTTTTCAAGAATTCATGCTCAATTTCTTCAATGGCAACAATCAAATCTCCCGGAATACTGTTGTTTCCCGGCGCGTCGTTTCCTTTATTGCCGACTTTCAACTGCATTCCGTCAGTTACACCAGCTGGAATTTTGATTGAAACTGTTTCGTCTTCCAAAATCATTCCTTGCGCATCAGCATCTTTTGGTTTTGAGTCTAAAATCTGACCTGAACCGCCACAAGTTGGGCAAGTTGAAGCCGATTGCATTCTGCCCAAAATTGTATTGGTAACGCGCATTACCTGACCTTGACCATTACAAGTTGAACACGTTTTATAAGAAACGCCTTTCGCTTGAATCTTTCTCTTAACTTTTACTTTTTTCTCAACTCCATTTGCAATTTCTTCCAAAGTCAATTTCACCTTGATACGAAGATTGCTTCCTTTTACCCTGCGAGGTCCAGAATTGCCGCCACCGCCGAAACCGCCACCAAAACCGCCAAAAATATCACCGAATTGGCTGAAAATGTCATCCATATTCATGCCGCCGCCGTGGAAACCGCCACCTCCAGCACCGCCATCAAAAGCTTGATGGCCAAATTGATCATACTTTGCCTTCTTTTGCGGATCGCTTAAAATTTCATAAGCTTCAGCTGCTTTTTTAAAATTCTCTTCCGCTTCTTTATTTCCTGGATTTTTGTCAGGATGAAATTCAATTGCCTTTTTTCTATAAGCTTTTTTAATTTCAGAAGCATCCGCAGATTTTGTAATGCCTAATATTTCGTAAAAATCTTTTTTCATTTTTATAACTTATTACGGAATTATTGTCCGATAACAACTTTTGGAAAACGGATGATTTTGTCTCCTAACTTGTATCCTTTTTCTAGAACGTCTACGATTTTTCCTTTCATCTTGTCTGAAGGCGCTGGAATTTGCGTGATTGCTTCAGCAAAATCAGCATTGAAAATATCGCCGGCTTTTACCTCAACTTCTTCTAGACCTTTTGATGTCAGCGTATTTTTTAATTTTTCATGAATTAATGTCACGCCTTTCAAAAGATTTTCGTCTTCTGATTTAGAAATTTCTATCAACGCTCTGTCAAAATCATCTAAAACTGGCAAAATTGCCTGTAAAACTTCTTGGTTTGCCGTTTTGAAAAGCTCCATACGTTCTTTTGAAGTTCTTCTTTTATAATTTTCGAATTCTGCAAAAAGACGAAGGTGTTTGTCTTTTTCGGATGCCAAATCTTGAGTCAATTGTTCTTCAACGCTTAATTCTTCTACTACAATTTGTTCTGCATTTGCATTTGCTTCAATTGTTGCGTCATCGATTTCCTGCTCTTTTTCTGGGTTTTCAGCATTCATAGTGTTCTTATTTTTAAAAATATTTTTAAATTTCATTTTCTGCTTTCCGAGGGATTGCAAAAGTACTGCCATTTGTATGTAAATGTCAAATTGTCACTTATTTTTTAAATGGAAGTATTTTATGCGCAATTTTGGCTACCGGCGTTTAAAAAAGGAAATGACTTTGGAAACTAGCCCCGATTGGCGGCAGTAGCCTTTTTTATCCGATTTTTCATCGGTAAAAAAGCTACTGCAGAAAGCGGGACGAAATTTAAAAAAAGCCAAATGTTTGTGCTTCAAATCTTTTTAATAAAATTTTGTGAAGCAAATTGATTTGGTTTTGATATGTTTGCGGGGATTATAAATCGAAAAAATAGTTTTGGATTCTCCAATGACATGATTTTGAGAAGTTGTCTAGAGATTTATAAGTAATATCGGACAGAAGGTTAGCGTTTCGCTACAACATAATTGTTAATTCACCCCCAAAAAGAGCTCCATTTGAAGAAAGTGGAGCTCTTTTTATTTTTAGCCCAAAAGGTTTTGGAGCGCTTTGTCCAATGTTCTGAATTTGAATACAAATCCGTTATCTTGTGCTTTCTGCGAACTAACGTTTTGGCTCGCAATCAAAAGAATATGCATTTCGCCAAGTGCCAATTTCAAGATAAATTCAGGAATATTTGGCATAAAAAACGGCTTGTCTAAAGTCTTTGCGATCTTTTTTGTCAGTTCTTCATTATCCACCGGATTTGGCGCTGTGGCATTGTAAACGTCTTGCCAATTATTTTGGATTGCAAAATAGTATAGGTGCACTAAATCATCGATATGGATCCAAGATTGCCATTGCTTTCCCGAGCCATAAGCTGAACCGGCGCCTAGTTTTATTGGCTTTAAAAGTTCTTTCAACATTCCTCCTTTTTTGGCCAAAACCAAGCCAGTCCTGATTTTACAGACCTTTATATCAAGTCTTTTAAACTGGTCAGCGGCTTGCTCCCATTTTACAACCACTTGCCCTAAAAAAGAATCATCAACATTTTTATCTTCTTCTGTATATACTTTTTCTAGGCTGTCAGGATAAATTCCGATGGCTGAAGCGGAAACAAATTGTTTTACTTGATTCGGATGTGATTTTAATGTTCGGTACAAAAGATTGGTCGAAAGTATGCGGCTTTCAATGATTTCCTGCTTGTTTTTATTAGTCCAGCGCATCGAAATTGGAGCTCCGGCAAGATGCACGATTGTGTCAATGCCTATCAGGCAATTTTCATCGATTTTTCCTTGTTCTGGATTCCAAAGAAAACCTTTGTAGTTCGGCTCGTCTTTGATTTCTTTTTTACTTCTGGCTAGATAATGAATTGAAATTCCGTTTTGCAAAAGCAATGAAACTAGCTCTGTTCCTATCAAACCTGTTGCTCCTGTAATTAAAACTTTCATGGCTTATTTTATTTGTAGATGCTCAAATTTACATTACATCTCTTGAAATTAAATGTTAATTAAGGTAGGTTTAACGGGTGTTTTTCAAGCTTTAATTTTTATGCTCCATTCAAAGTCCATTTCAGAAACTTGTTCTCCTTTTTCATTAATGCCAATAGATTTCATCCAGAAAGTCTGCCCTTCGCCCGAGGCAATGGTTTCTTTTATGGCATTTTCAATTAAATGACCGTCGATGCAAGTAAATTTGATTCTGCCAGTCGCTTTTTTAGTAAAATTGCCTTTGTTGTTGGCAACAAGCATGGAAATTTTACGTCCGCTTTTCTTTATATGATACATAACCAAAGCGCCTGTTGACAATTCGGCTGCCATTGCTTGCACCGCAAAATACATTGAATCAAACGGATTTTGATTGATCCAGCGGTGTTTTACAGTAACTAGGCATTTCACAGCATCTATTTCCTTGACGCGCACCCCACTTATATAAGCAGATGGAAGTTTGAATAATAAAAACGAATTGAGTTTTCCTGCTGTAAATTCCATTGTATGTATTTTCTCCGAAATATAAGGAAAAAATTGATTTAAAGATTGAGTTATATATAAATTTTAAAAGAATACGAGTTTATCAAAATTACTTAAAGCTACCATAAACATTAGATATAAAGCTATTTAAACAAATTATATCATTATTTAATTTGTTAATTTTGTGTTAAAAATAGGTACTATGCAAAACAAGATACTGTCTTTTAGCCATATATTTGCATAGGATATTATTATATACTTTTAATCATGGAAACAGCAAACGAAAAAAACACAGGGGCATTATTACATTTGAGTGCATTGACACAGTACTTTGTTCCTTTCGGAAATTTTATATTTCCAATCATTATTTGGGCAACAGCGAAAAAAGATTCAGCTTATGTTGATCATCACGGAAAACAAGCAATAAATTTTCAGTTGAGCATTTTTTTATATTCTTTACTGCTTTTATTTATTTCAGTGCCGATATTTATTTTTACAATTTTCAGAAATGTACCTGCAAATGCCATTATCAACAATCATAATTTTGTATTAAACGGACATGATTTCAATGTTGAAAATTTTTCAGGAATCGTGGTTGTAGCATTAACCGCTATCTTTTTCTTTATTGTTATGAAAGCTGCTGAATTTTTCTTAATCATTTATGCAACTATCAAGACGGCTAACGGAGAATTTTATAAATATCCGATGACAATCAATTTTATTAAAGGAGAAAAAAATAATTTCAAAACAAAAGAACCTCTTGAAAATCAAGAACCATCGCAAGCATAAACGTTAGGAGTTTCAATCATCAATCAAAAACGAACAGTTAAAAAAAAACAGGAGTAATCAACCTGAATCATCATCAATCATCAATCAAAAACGAACATTATGACAAAAATTATCATCACAACAGTAATGGCGCTGCTTGCTTTAGCAACCACAGCCCAAGTTTCAGAGGTCAGAGAAACACAAAGTTTTTCAAAAATAGAAGTACAATCCGGTATTGAGTTAGTTTATACTCAAAGTGAAGAATTTTCAATAAAACGCGAAGCGATGAACGTTGCAGATTTAAAAAACATAACAACTGAAGTAAATGGAAAAACATTAAAAATCTACTATTCACAAAAGGGAGAAAGCGAAACAAAAGGAAAAACATTGAAAGTATATGTAAACGCCAATAATATCAATTCATTTAAAGCTATCTCAAATGCAAAAATTATCTTTAGAAACACGGTTAATTCAAAAGAAATGACAATTGATCTGGCTTCGGGAGCAAGTTTCACAGGGTTGCTGGCAAAAAATGAAAAGACTAAAATAAAAGCCTGTTCAGGTGCTAAATTTTCTGGAAGTGTAGACACTGATTATTTACAAGGCGATTTTAAAAGTGGTGCCGCAGTTTGCCTTGCCGGAAATGCAAAAAAAGTTGTAATCAACACTTCATCAGGGGCTTTTTGCACAGCTAAAAATTTAGTCACAGATAATGCTTCTGTCAATGCAATAGGACTTTCATCTATTCAAATACGCGCCAATGGAAAAATAAATATAAGCGCAGATGCAAATTCATCAATTGTTTATTTTGGAGATCCAAAAGAGGTAAGCTTAGCACAAAATTCTTTCTCCATAGAGAAAAAAACGAAAAAAAATCCGGTGCTAATTGCAATGGAATAATATAGAATCATGAGAAAAAAACATACAATATAAAAAAATTAAAAGCACATTATGAACATTGAAAACACGAAAGCCCAGATGCGCAAAGGTGTGTTAGAGTTTTGTATCTTATCGGTCTTAAAAGAAAAAGATGCCTACACCTCTGAAATACTTGACACTTTGAAAAACGCAAAATTATTAGTAGTGGAAGGAACAGTTTATCCGCTACTCACCAGATTGAAAAACGACGGATTATTAAGCTACCGTTGGGAAGAATCTACTTCAGGACCACCAAGAAAATATTATGGTCTTACAGAATTAGGAAAACAATTTTTAAAAGAATTAAATGGCACATGGACCGAACTCTCTGATGCCGTAAACATAATAACCAGCCAAAAATAAACGTCATGAACAAAACAGTAAATATCAACTTAGGAGGAATGTTTTTCCACATCGATGAAGACGCATTCCAAAAATTAAACCGCTATTTTGAAGCTGTAAAACGCTCGCTTTCAAACTCTACTGGAAAGGATGAGATTATGAAAGACATCGAAATGCGAATCGCTGAATTGCTTACAGAAAAAAACAAAGGCGAAAAACAAGTCGTTGGCATCAGAGATGTCGAAGAAATCATTACCGTAATGGGACAGCCGGAAGATTATCGAATTGACGATGAAGAAGCTAAAGAGCAAACTTTTTCAGCTACTTCTTCAACCAGAAGATCAAAAAAATTATACCGTGACAAAGACAAAGGAATGGTCGGCGGTGTTCTCTCAGGATTTGGTCATTATTTAGGCATTGATCCTTTATGGTTGCGTATTTTTATGGTAATTCTTTTCTTCGGATTTGGAACTGGATTATTAGTTTATTTAATTCTTTGGATATTAATGCCTGCAGCAGAAACTACTGCAGAAAAGTTAGAAATGACTGGAGAACCTGTAACAATTTCGAATATAGAAAAGAAAGTTCGTGAAGAATTTGAAACATTTTCTGAGAAATTTAAAAACGTAGACTATGACAAATTCGGAAAGCAAGCCAAATCTGGTGCTGAAAGATTTGGAAATAATTTAAGCGAAGTGTTTTTAAGAATTTTTTCGATTCTCGGCAAAGTAATAGGTGCTTTTCTTATTGTCTTTGCATCTTCAACTCTTATTTCTTTAGTTTTATTTGTAATTACAACAGGTTCAATCTCTTTTACAGATTTCCCTTGGCAGAATTATGTTGAAAACTATATTGAGTTTCCACTTTGGGCTGTTGGATTATTAACGCTAGGTGCCGTCGGAATTCCGTTTTTCTTTTTATTGATTTTAGGTTTGAAATTATTGATTACTAACATGAAATCAATAGGCAACATGGCAAAGTATACTTTGTTAGCCTTATGGGTAGTTGCTGTTGGAGCCTTGATTGCTCTAGGATTGAAGCAAGCAACGCAAATTGCCTTTGATGCAAAAACAGTTCAAAAGCAAAAGATTGAATTGGTTGCAAATGACACACTTTACATCAAATTCAAGCACAATGATTATTATGCAAAAAATATTGATGATAACCATGATTTTTTGATTGCTCAAGATTCTACAGGAAAAGAAATTATTTATTCAAATAATATTCGATTCCAAGTGATGAGAACTGACGAAAAAACGCCTTACATCCAAATTGAAAAAGAAGCACAAGGAAGATCTTTTCAGGAAGCAAAACTTCGTGCCGAGCAAATAAAATACAGCTTTAAGATTGAAGGAAACCGTTTAATTTTAGACAATTATTTAATTACGGAAGTAAAAAACAAATTCCGTGATCAAGAGGTTGAAATCTTCTTATACCTTCCGGATGGCGTTTTCTTCAAACCTGATACAAAAACCGTAAGAAATTATGATCGCACTGATAATTCTTTCTTTGATTTGTGGTATGACTCTGATGATCATGTTTATAAAATGGAAAATTCTCAAGTAAAATGTTTAAATTGCCCTCCAAGAAACGAAGATGAAGCAGAATATGGATATGATGGTGAAAGAGAAGGCCAATCACAAACAATTATTACAACTGACAGCACACAAACTACAATTACTGTAGACGAAAAAGGTGTAAAAATTAAAAACGAATTTCCACTAAAAGAATCAAATGAAAAGCCAAAAGGGCTTCGCAGAGATATAAACGGTGTAATCATTAAAAACAACTAGTCATGGTGAAATTTTTAATCTACTTTATGAAATTTTTAATCGCAATTCTTGTTTCAATTTTTTTTACTTCATGCCGATTTGACGGTGATTTTAACGGAGTCAAAGGCAGCGGGAATGTAATCACAGAAACTCGAACTATTAATGAAAGTTTCAGAAAAATAGAAGTAAATTCAGGAATCAGTTTAGTTGTTGAGCAATCTGATAACAAATCAGTGCTTGTGGAAGCTGACGATAATATTGTGTCGCACGTAACTACAAGAGTAGAAAACGGAACACTCATTATTGATACAGACTCGAGCTTCAACACCCAAAAAAATCCAACAGTTATAGTAAAACTGCCAATTATCTCTGGACTAAAAGCAACAAGCGGTTCAAATATCAAAACGAATAATAGGCTGGTTACTGAAAATATTCAAGTGGATATAAACAGCGGCAGTTCAGTAGACATTGAAGTTGAAGCAGATTTTATCGCCTTAGAATCTACAAGCGGAAGTTCAGCAGAAGTTTCCGGAATCGCCTTAAAATTAGAAACCACAGCAACCAGTGGCAGTGAAATTGACGGAGATAGTCTCAGTGCAAACGACGTTTATGCAGATGCAAGCAGTGGCAGTTCTATTTCAGTAGATCCAATAGTAAGCCTAAATGCTCATTCTTCTAGTGGCGCATCAATTACTTACAAAACTACACCAAAAACATTAACCAAAAAAGAAAGTTCTGGCGGTAGCGTTTCAAGCCATCACTAAAATAATAAAATCCCGATAATTGCTTATCGGGATTTTTTTTTACATATTACTAAAGCTTTACCAATAATCATCGTGCACATTTTTGTTTATATTTGTCAGACAATACAAACAACATGAAAAAAATTATACTATTTGCCGTCCTTTTATGTACAGCAGTGACTTTTGCACAAAGCAAAGAAAAAATCAAAGGCACAAAAACTGTAACCATTGCGCCAAGAGAAGTTCAATCTTTTGAAAATCTAGAGGTTGAAGACAACATTGAAATTTTTCTAGTAAAAGGTGATGTAAACGCACTCGAAATTGAAGCCGATGAAAACCTCCACGAAATTATAGCCTCAGATTTAAACGGAGGAACACTACGCCTTACAACTACTAAGAATGCAACAAGCTATAAAAAATTAAGCGTTAAAGTAACTTACACTGATGCTTTAAAAATGGTGACAGCAAAACACGAAAGCACTATCAATGCACTCTCAGATATTGAATTAGACAACATTACTTTTAAGACTTCAGATTACACCAAACTATTCTTAAACGTAAAATCAAGGCTTTTTACAATTTTTGCGAATGACAAATGCAAACTTGAACTAAATGTAAAATCAGAAACTGCCGCTGTTGAACTAAGCAAAAATGCATCAATGAAAGCTTTAATCTCTTCTGAATATTTAAAATTTGATATGTATCAAAAAGCTTCTGCCTTAATTGAAGGTGATATCGTAGACTTAAAATTAAGATTAGATAACAATTCAACTTTTACAGGAAAAAATCTTGCTTCAAAAAATGCAGAAATAATCACAGAAGCTTATGCCACAGGAAGTATTCAAGTTACTGACAAAGCTTCTATAAGTGCTTCCGGAAAATCAGAGCTACAACTTTTTGGCGAACAGCAAAAAATAGAAATTATCAAATTTTCAGACAGCGCCGTCTTGATGAAGAAACCAACCAAATAGTTTTAAAACAATCTATAAAAAACTCCCGACAATCATCGGGAGTTTTTTTATGCTCATAATGAAACAACTATAATTCAACAACTTAAAACATTTTTTATTTTCAAAATATAAAAATTTCCAAGCTATAAATTATTTTTTACAGCCTATAAATGAAAAGTGTCGAGGTATAAATGGATATTGTCGACCCCTAAATTGAAAGTGTCGACCCATAAATCGATATTGTCAACCCCTAAATCGACATTGTCGACCCCTAAATTGAAAGTGTCGACCCCTAAATTGATATTGTCGACCCCTAAATCGATATTGTCAACCCCTAAATCGACATTGTCGACCCCTAAATTGAAAGTTGCTACCCCTAAATTGAAAGTTGCTACCCTTAAATCGACATTGTAGACCCATAAATTGAAAGTGTCGACCCCTAAATTGACTTTAGCAAGGTCTAAATCGACAAGATCATCACAAAAATTAAGTATGTTTGTCGAAATAACTAAAGTTTATTTGCCCAATTTATGAAAGCATACTTTATTATAGCCTTTCTCTTTTTCACTTTCCACCTATATCCACAACAGGAGCATTCTACATATTTAGATTTGAACATAGACTCCTTTGGAAATAACATTCCCTGTAACGACACTATTAAAAAACATATCAGAAAAGAATTTTATTTGAATTCTATAAAATATGCAATTGATATTAAAGAAGATGATGAAGCACTACTTTATATTTCAGAAAATAATATAAATTGGACTATAAAAGATACACTTTCTGCTTATTCTAGTATTACGCAAAATCCTATTGGTTGTGAAATTTTATTTCCATCCGTTGAAATTACTGATTTTAATAAAGATGGATTTGAAGATTTGCTATATCAAGATTTTGTAAACATGCATGGAGAACGGTGGGTTATTATCTTTTTACACAACTTAAAAACTAAGCAATTAGAAATATTGCAGAATAACGCAGAAGGAGATATTATTTGGGCAGATCCAATTTATGATAAAAAGAAAAAAATAATTTCATGTACAAAAGCATCTGGGCAATTCGGAGTTTCTTTTACAAGTACTTATAGTTTGATCGGCCAGAAAGCCATACCCTTAAAAAAGAAGAAGACGACACAACCAACCTTGATATAACAACAGGAAAAGGAAGAATCTATAGAAAATATACTGGCGAAAATGAAAAATGGAAATTGATCAAAGAGAAAAGAAATGTAAAATTTTAAAATACCATAAAAAAACTCCCGATTTTCATCGGGAGTTTTTATTTCTAAAAAGAAAATTATTATTCTAAAGTCGCCAAATAACGTTCAGCATCTAAAGCAGCCATACATCCACTTCCTGCAGCAGTAATTGCTTGACGGTATTCTTTATCTTGAACATCACCCGCAGCAAAAATCCCCGGAAGATTTGTTTTTGTAGATTTTCCTGGTGTGATTAAATAACCAGTTTCATCCATGTCTAGCTGTCCTTTGAAGATATCAGTGTTTGGTTTGTGACCGATGGCGATAAACAATCCTGTGATGGTAATTTCTGATTTTTCACCAGTTACATTATTAACCATTCTCAATCCGTCAACCACCTGATCTCCAATTACCTCATCAACTTCTGTGTTATAAAGCACTTTTAAATTGGCTGTGTTTTCAACTCGGTGTTGCATTGCTTTTGACGCTCTCATTGCATCTTTTCTAACAAGCATCGTTACGCTTTTGCAGATATTTGCTAAATAAGTAGCTTCTTCTGCAGCAGTATCTCCTGCTCCAACGATTGCCACATCTTGGTTTTTATAAAAGAATCCATCACAAACTGCACAGGCAGAAACACCGCCTCCGCGCAATTTTTGCTCGCTTGGCAAGCCTAAATATTTAGCAGTTGCTCCGGTAGAAATAATTACGGTATGCGCATGAACTTCTTTATTTCCGTCAATGATTACTTTGTGCCAGCCACCTTTTTCTTTCGAAAATTCTACAGCCGTTGCCATTCCAATTCTAACTTCAGTACCAAAACGTTCAGCTTGTTGCTGTAATTGCAACATCATCGTTGGTCCGTCAATTCCTTCAGGATACCCCGGAAAATTGTCAACTTCAGTAGTAGTTGTCAATTGTCCTCCAGGTTCCATCCCGGTATACATAATAGGTTTCATATCAGCTCTGGCAGCATAAATTGCAGCAGAATATCCAGCAGGACCTGAACCAATGATCAGACATTTTATTTTTTCAATTGTATCAGACATAATATTTGTAAGTTGTTTTTTGTAGTGCAAAAGTACGGCAATATTAAAAAATTTAAAGCATAAAAGCATCAGTTTTAGCTATTCGAAAATAATGTAGTACTATGTTAATTTTTAGAAACCATAGATGTATTATTTTCAAGCAAAAAACTTCTTATACAGTCACAATAATAATCGCTAAGCAAATTGCCAAAATAAGAATAGCCGTTAAATAACATAATGTAGTAAGCAGGAAAGATTTCCATTTTGGAATAGCATCAAAGAATTGGTCGAATCCTCTATAAGCTAAAAAAACATCTATTGCAACGAGCAAATAGCTGATAGTATAAAATTGGTTTAGGCTTTTTGCATAATAAAGAAAAGGCAAAGACAATAGGCTAAAAAAAAGCCGTTGTGAGGCCAAAAATGAATTCAGAACAATATGTTCGCTAAAATTATAGCCTTGTTTTTTAAAGAATATGTAAGAGCAAAAAGAATAAAAAGGAATCGTGAGTAGCGTAAATATAGAATAATGCGATCCCAGCCATTCATTTAGTTCATTGAAATTTACAGCTTCGCTTGAGGCATATTTGAAAGTATTGATGTGAAGCAAATGATATAGCAATCCATAAAGCGTTGCCATGACAACCACCATTGAAACTGGAGGAAAATAACGGATTCTTTTTCCTTTAATGAATTCTTTTATCGTAATTCCAGGTTTTTTAAGAAGTCGCCAAGAAGTAAAAATGATACCGTTGTCAAAATGAAAAAGACCATGCTGGAGATCATGCCATACAAATGACAAATTGATTTTGTGTATGTTTTGTGACTGTCCGCAATTATTGCAAAAATTTCCTTTATACAGCGTTCCACAATTTTTACATTCTTGTGCCATAATTATATATTTATAGATTATTCTTTCTTTTTTAAGCTTGTAACCTCATCAAATTTTTTCAGGTATTTATCGGCAACCTTGAATCTGTAGCCTATATAAAATTCTAAATAATGCTGCTGATCTTCAAGATTTATTCCCGGTCCTGAATTGTGGTAAAACGAATTGAAATTAAAATTGGCCCCAGAATAAAATCGGTTAGTATTATATCCTACAGCAATTCTATATTGCGCTTGCCAAGAAATGCCATCGTTTTTTTCGTCGGGTCTTCCGTCATCATAACTGCTTTTTATGCTATTATATCCAATCCCGCCAGAAACACCTCCAGAAACTAGAAAGCGCTCGTCTAAAACTAAATTATAAAAATAACCAGGACCAATAGCAATATCAAAATTGTGGTCTGTCCCCGAGTTGTTGTCTGTAATCTTTGTAAAATAATAACTGATGGATGGCACTAAACTTCCTGCACTTTTTTTCTGCCATTCGCTCTGCGTATAAATAGCTCTGAAAGAATAATTCGGATTAAAAATATAGGAAGTGCTTCCGCCTATTTTTACGACTTTAAGATCTGAAAAAAGAATATTTTGGTCTAATCCAATTTCTGAACCATCGACATAATAGCCTTTATTGGTCATATATTGCAGGTTTTGCATCCACTTTTTGTGATAAAACCGAGTTCCGATAGCAAAAGATTTGGTCTTTCCTCTGATATCATCATCTCTATTAAATTTTAAAAAAGTTGGCGTATAACCGAGATCAATTTCAATAAATCGAAACATTATGGTTAATGTAGATTTAATTTGCTGATTTGGTGAAAGTGTAAATTGAGTATTCCCTCCATCCACATTAAAAGATTGGAATCCATTATTGACACTAAACCTAGTAGAAAGGAAGTCATCATATTTCTCTATATAGGCATTTTCCTTTGGAAGACTGTCGGCTTGAATTTGGGAAAAACTAGAACACCACAAAAGAAGGAAGCAACCAAAACTTACTTTTTGAAATATTAGTATAATGTATTTCAGTGTTTTATCCATGCATGAAAAATGCTTTGTGCACTTAATAAAGATACATAAATTGCTGTAATATCCTAAAACAAAAAATCCATTTTACAGATTGTAAAATGGATTTTTCTTTTAAAGCGTCGGGGTGGCAGGATTCGAACCTGCGGCCTCCTGCTCCCAAAGCAGGCGCGATAACCGGGCTACGCTACACCCCGAATTCGTGAGTGCAAATATAGCACTATATTTATATTCTGCAAGAAAACCAGAAAGCTTTTTTTATTAAATATACAGGCTGTCAAAATTAGTCTGACAGCCTGTATATTATGTATAAAAGTTAAAATTATCGCAACATGCTTGGGTCAATTGTGATTCCCAAGCCTTGAGCAACGCCCATTCCTAATCTTGGATCAGCTCTAAACCAATGACACAATTGTCTATTGATAATTTCAAGTCTTTTTGGCCCGTCAATTCCTGACATTGCGCCTACAATATTGCTGACCAAATGTTGCTGTTGCTCTGCATCGAGTAAACGATAAAGATTTCCTGGCTGTGTATAATGGTCGTTTTCACTTTCCGCATTTCTGTTATACCACCCCGCCACATTGTTTTCTAGTTCCCAAGATGGTTCTTTCGAAGATTCATCAATGGTAATATTATCAAAACTGTTTGGAAAATAATTCGGCATTCTTCCGCCATTTCCATCAATGCGCATTTGTCCGTCTCTTTGATAATTATTTGTAAAGTAAGGACATCTGTTTACCGGAATCTGCTCATAATTTGCGCCCAATCGATAACGCTGTGCATCTGGATATGACAAAATTCTTCCTTGTAACATTTTATCTGGAGAATAACCAATCCCGTCCACAACGTGTGCTGGAGCGAAAGCCGCTTGTTCTACATCTTGGAAATAATTATCTGGATTTCTATTTAATTCTATAATTCCGACATCAATCAATGGATAATCAGCATGAGGCCAAACTTTAGTCAAATCAAACGGATTGATATGATAAGTTTTAGACTCAGCTTCGGTCATTACCTGAATTTTCATATCCCAGCGTGGGAAATTTCCAGCGTCAATATTATCAAGCAAATCTCTTTGCGCAAAATCAGGGTCTTGTGATTTCATGGCTCCAGCTTCAGCATCGGTAAAATTCTTGATTCCTTGTTTTGTCAAGAAATGAAATTTTACATAATGGCGCTCATTTTCTTGATTTATAAAAGAAAAAGTATGACTGCTGAAACCATGCATGTGGCGATAACCATAAGGCGTTCCTCGGTCAGACATCAAAATTGTAACCTGATGCAAACTTTCTGGATTCAGCGACCAAAAATCCCACATCATTGTTGGTGATTTCATATTTGTATAAGGATCACGTTTTTGAGTGTGGATAAAATCTCCAAATTTCTTCGGATCTTTTATGAAGAAAACTGGCGTATTGTTTCCAACTAAGTCCCAGTTTCCATCTTCTGTATAAAATTTGAGGGCAAAACCTCTAGGATCTCTTTCAGTATCTGCCGAACCTTTTTCACCTCCAACAGTGGAAAAGCGCAAAAGCATTTCGGTTTGTTTTCCTATTTCTGAAAAAATCTTAGCTTTTGTATATTTTGTAATGTCGTGCGTAACCGTAAAAGTTCCGAATGCAGCAGAACCTTTTGCATGAACAACTCTTTCCGGAATTCGCTCTCTATTAAAATGCGCCATCTTTTCATGCAAAATAAAATCTTGCAATAAAAGTGGCCCTCTTGGTCCTACTGACTGAGAATCTTCATTTTCTGCATAAGGTTTTCCAGATGCGGTCGTAAGTTTGTTGTGATTTTCCATAAGCTGTATTATTATTTGTTTTCTCAAATTTAAGAAATTAAGCAGTCAATAGCTATAATCAAAATTGATTGTTTTGATATTTTAATAGCTTTAAACTATTTATAATCGGTATGATGTTTGCTTACCTTTGATTCATAAAAATAAAAATCATGAAAAAACTATTCCTTTTCGCTTTATTTATTCCAATGCTAAGTTTTGGACAATTGGATGGATTATTGAAAAAAGCTTCCGATAAAGTGAAATCAAAAACAGCTGCAACTTCGAGTAATACAAAATCGGGAAATATCTTAACCGGAAATCTTGATATAGCTTCTGGTTTAAAGGAAGCTTTACAAAAAGGAATCACCGAACAAGTTACAAAACTGACCGCTGTAGATGGATTTTATCAAAACCAAGCCGTTAAAATTTTGTTCCCAGAAGAATTACAAAAAGTAGATAAGACTTTACGAAGCATTGGGATGTCAAGTCTAGCCGACGAAGGAATAAAAGTTTTAAATCGTGCTGCTGAAGATGCCGTGAAAGAAGCAACGCCAATTTTTGTAAATGCAATTACAAGTATGAAAATTGCTGATGCAAAAAATATTCTTCTAGGTGCTGATAATTCTGCTACGACCTATCTTCAGATATCAACTTCAACAGCTTTATATTCAAAATTTAGTCCGGTCATTCAGCAATCGCTTGAAAAAGTTGGTGCTGACAAGATTTGGGCAAATATTATCGCTAAATATAATAAAGTGCCTTTGGTTACTAAAGTAAATCCAGACTTGAACGACTATGTGACAAACAAAGCGATGGAAGGTGTTTTCACAATGATTGCCGTAGAAGAAAAAGATATAAGAACAAATATTGGAGCAAGAACTTCGCCGCTATTAAAAAAAGTATTTGCTTTGCAAGATTAATAATTTACACTTTAAAATTTACACCATGAAAAAAATTATTGTTTTAGCCTCAGTGCTTTCGTTTTTAAGCTGTGCCGAATTACAGCAAGTTGCCAGCCAATATCCGCAAATCGGAACCGCTTTAGGAAATCCAGATATTGCTGCCGGCTTGAAAGAAGCCTTGAATAATGGAATCACAAAAGAAGTAACAAAATTAACAGCAACCGACGGTTTCTTTAAAAATCAAGCTGTTAAGATTTTACTTCCGACAGAATTACAAAAAGTAGACAAAACATTGAGAAACATAGGGCTTTCAAGTTTAGCAGATGAAGGTTTAAAAGTATTGAATCGCGCAGCTGAAGATGCTGTTAAAGAAGCAACCCCTATTTTTGTAAATGCTGTAAAAAATATGACTTTTACTGATGCAAAGAATATTCTTTTAGGATCTGATAATGCGGCAACCACTTATTTACAGAGCACTACTAAAACTGCTTTGTATGCAAAATTTAGTCCTGTAGTTCAAAATTCTTTGGGGAAAGTTGGCGCAGATAAAGTTTGGGCAAACATTATTACAAAATACAATGCTGTTCCATTAACGACAGATGTGAATCCAGATTTGACAGATTATGTAACTGATAAAGCGATGGAAGGCGTATTTAAAATGATTGCTGTCGAAGAGAAAGACATCCGTAAAAATTTGAATGCAAGAACCTCTGATTTACTTAAAAAAGTATTTGCAATGCAAGACAATAAATAATTGTAAAAAATTAATAATCAGTAACATATAAATAACATTGCCTTAACACAAACCCGCTTAAATAAGTCGGACATTTGCAATGAGATTAATGGTTTTCTCATTTGGTTAGGGTTAGTTAGAAAAAAAATGCCAGCGCTTTTAGGAGTACTGGCTTTTTTATTTAAGGTAATTTAAATTACAAAGAATTTAAAAATTCTAAAACAGCATTTCTTTGTGAAGCAGTTAATTGCTTGAATTTGTCTTTTGCTTTTTGGGCTTCTCCACCATGCCAAAGAATGGCTTCTGTTAGATTTCTAGCTCTTCCGTCATGCAAAAAAGTAGTATGACCATTAATTAATCCTGTCAATCCAATTCCCCATAACGGACGCGTTTTCCATTCTTTTCCAGTTGCTAAGAAATCAGGTCTATTATCTGCCAAATCTTCTCCCATGTCATGTAAAAGCATATCAGAATATGGAAAAATAGTTTGATTAGCCAATGCCGAAATTTCACTCGCACCTGTTATTTGTTTTGGAATATGACATTTTGCACATTCCAAGCTTTCAAATAATCGCGCTCCTTCTTTGACCGTTGGATTCTGAAGATTTCTAGGTCCTGGAACAGCTAGAGTCTTACAATATAAAACCACTTGATTTACAACTGAATTTGGTATTTCTGGGTCATCTTCCAATCCATCCTGCCCGTTAGATTGCCCATGCCCTGTTTCATTTGGAAATACATAATTCGTAATTCCCATATCTTCCACATAAGCTGCAGCACATTGCACAAGAATAGTTCCTGTGTTTGCTTTCCATCCAAATCTTCCTAAAACGGTACGATTTTGAACTGGGTCCCAAACATAATTTGCTTTGCCCGAAATTCCGTCTCCATTAGTGTCATTTATATCTTGATTTGCCAAAATATACTGTTCTGGAATTGCTTCTAAAAGGCCCAAGCCAAAAACTGGCGTAGAAATTCTAGGTGAAAGCATCAATCCAGAAGGAAGATTAGTATATGGATTAAATAATGAAATTGTTGGTTTCCTTAAAACTACAACAGTTCCATCAGAAAAAGTTTCTATTTTTTCTGTGAATAAAACTTCATATTTTGCTTCAGCGAGATAGCCAAAAATAGATTGATTTTGAATCTGAACGCCAAAACCAGGCACTGGATTCGGACCGCCATTTTCATCAGTTCCAAAAATACTTGCTCTGATTAAAAGACCGCTTCTGTTAGAAATATTTGCAGGAAATGGAGAACGTCCGTCATTTGGATGGCACGAAATACAAGAGGAATTATTAAAAATAGAACCCAAACCAGAATTTACAGGTGCAGGCGCAGTTACAAAAACAGCTTCAAACTGAGTGTCTCCAAGCAAGTGCGTTTCTAAATCTGAAGCCGAAAGATTTGGCGCAGGCGTTCTGAAAGCAATACTTGTTGCTGAAAAAATAGTCGTTTCTCCACCAGCATACATTCTTTCTGACAAATCAATATCAACATATGATTCATCGTCATTGTTACTGCATGAAATAAATGTCAGGCACAAACCAACCAACAAAATACATTTTCTTATCATGTTCACTTTTTAAAATGCAAAAAAGAATATCCGAATTGAATATCCTTTTTTGCAAGCAAATATATATTTAATTACCGCTTAGTGATTAGCAATAAATGGTTTTAATTGTGATTGAATAAACAATTGCAATTCAGCAACTTTATCTCTTGCATTTTCTACAGCTGCTCTATTGCTTGTAACAGCATTTGTGAAAGTACCAGGAATAGCTTCAATTGCATTAATTGCTGCATCAATTTTAGCTTTCATGTTTGTATCAAGTTGGCTGTTTGAAGGCGCAACGATATCTGTCAAACCGCTTGCATTATTACCATTGAAATCACCTAAATAAATATTTTTGATGCTTCTCATGTTATCAGCAAAATCTTTTTTAGAATTGTTGCTGAAACGAGACTCTTCAGTAGAAACACCTTCATCAAGCGGCGTTTGGATTTTCCCTGTAGAAACTTCATCTGCAATCGTAATCATTCCGTTAACGATTTCTTCTAAAGCATCTTTTTGTGAAGCATATCCATCATTTCCTGTAGTTCCCGCATTGATAAAATGGTTTGCAAAATTTCCTCCTGAAACTTTCCATCCATCATATAAAAGCTGTGTATTATTTTGTAAATCTTGTGCTGCTGCTCTTAGATATTCAAGCTCTCTTGTTGTTAAAGCGCTCGCAGATTTGTTTCCATTTACACCCCAAACTAAATATTCAATTAGGTGAAAACCGCGAGCCTCTTCATTTTGCTCTAAAGTTGCTGGTGTAATTGGCGTACTTCCATTCAAAATTGCATCCATTGCGTTAACATCCACTGGCCAAGTATCCATTGCCGGATCGATTCCTCCAGTATCAACTGGGCCATATAAAAATCCTTCTGACTGTTCCCATGGAGAACGTGTTGCTTTCCAAGCTTCTTTTACGGCGGTCAAAGCAGTTTCGTCACCAATTGTCAAGGCATTAACGGCAGTTTTTAAAGCAGTTGCTTTTAAATTCAATTCTTCGTAAGTATCTGTAATTACATCATTTGACAAGTCAGTAAGCACTTCTTTATACAAACCAGAATTGTTATTTGTTTCTGTTGAATCATCATTACTACTGCAGTTTACTAAAGTTGCAGAAGCAATTGCCAAAAGGCTCAGGTTAAAAATTCTATTTTTCATTATGTTTAAAATTTGGTTATTGATTGCTTATTAAAATGAAAATCCAATTCCCGCAGAAAAAGTATTTTCTTGCTGTTTTTTACCAGTGTAGGCTAATGTTGTCAGATCAATATTTTCAGATCCTAATTTTCTATTTTGATAATGTGCTTTCAAGACAATTTGCGGATGTACAAACCAGTTCAAACCCGCCATGATTGCACTTCTTTCCCATCTTGGCTTTTTCACAACACTTCCTTCTACTTCTTGCATGGTGTCATAATAATCATACCTTACGAAAGGATATACTTTTTGTTTTGAATTCGGATTTATAAAATGTAGAACTTCATAGCCTCCTTCAAAAGAAAAACCAAGTGCATTTTTTCCTACAGGAGTTCTTTTTACTCCTAAATTATTAGATAGCGAAGCATTTTTGGAAGTAACAATATTTGAATTCTCAAGATTTCCCCAAAGAATTACAGAATTAAAACGCAGATAATCTTCGTCATAAGTAATATGTCCTTCAAAAATCATCACATAAGCCGATTCTTTCATATCATTCTTTGGACGATTTGCCGCAGCGTCATTCAAATAAGCAGAAGCTCCGAAATAAGTGTATTTATTTTTTCCGAATTTATAATCTAAACGTCCTGTGAAAGCAAGAGAATTTCCGTTTGACATTTCAAAACGAGTTTGATAACCTTCTTTAATCCAACCTCTTGAAGAAAATCCAGAAGCGTCTAAACCATTTGTAACAGAAACCTCATATTTTAATCGTTTCCAAAAAGTTCCGTGAAATTGTACTCCATTTTCATACCAACCAAGCGGAAGAATCTCGTTTTCCATTTCTTGCCTGTGTGTAGTAAAATAAGAAATTGGACGATCTAAATCTTGCGCCAGTCCAAAATGAATTTTCATTCTTCCAACTCTAACATTGAAATAAGGCTTAATAGCAAAATTAATGTGAATCTGTTCGATTTTTACTTCTCCACCTGCTTCAATTTCTTGTTCATATTCGCCAAATTCTTCTTGCGTATCAAGTTCTACCGTCGAGCCAGTTCCTCCATGTTCAAACTCAATTTCAGATTTAAAACTGATCCAATCATTGAAATTATAGCCCAAATAAAGATTCAGACGTTCTGCATCAAACTTGTCTTTTATATTTAAATCAGTGTCGTATTTTGTATAATTGTAGTAATTGACAACGCCATAACCGCTTAAAGTAAATTTGCTCCAATTCAAAAGATTTTTGTTTTCTTTTGCAAAATCATCTTTCATTTCTTGCTTCAACTCAGCTCGAAGTTCCTTTTTAATTTCTTCTTTTAAGTTTTTTAACGAAATTGAATCTGTTTGTGCTGAAGCGCCAATTGATAAAAAAATAATGGCTAAGCGAAAAATGCTTCTCATGACTTGTTAATTTTTTGCCAAAAGTAATTATATTATTTTTATAAAGTCTAAATAAGCATAATTATTTTTAATAAAAAAAAACTCCAGGTAAATGGAGATTAATCAAAGCTTTTTATGCGATTGTGAATGGTTTTAAAATATTCGAAGGCTTTTAGAATACGACTTCCATACCAAGAAAACATTTCGCCATCTACAAATATAGTTTTTGCATGATGCGTAAATCTTCCTATTTCAAAAGCGTGTTCATCTTTAAACGGAAATGGTTCTGAAGAAAGAAAAACGATTTCCGGATCACCTTGAATTCTTATTTTTTGTATAATTATTTCAGGATAACGGTTTGGAAATTTTTCAGGATTGTCATAGATATTTTTAAAGTTATTGAGTTTTAGTATTTCGTTGATGAAATTATCAGAACCTGCAACCATAAAAGGATCTTTCCAGATGAAATAGGCTACTTTTCTTTCTGGCTTATCTTTTATGAAATCTTGAAAATTTTTGTAGGCAAATTTGATTTTATCTGTCCATTTTTGAGCTTCGGTTCTACAATTGAAAAGTTTTCCGAAATCTGAAATCATTTGAAAATTATCTTCAATCGTCACAACATTTGTTACCCAAACTGGAGCGATTTTTCGAAGTTCCTCGACCATTTCCAACGTATTTTCTTCTTTATTAGCAATGATAATATCGGGCTGAAGCAATTTTATTTTTTCGTAATGTACTTTCTTGGTTCCACCGATGACTTTTTTGGTCTGTTTCAAATGATAAGGATGAACACAGAATTTAGTAATTCCGATGATTTTTTCTTCAAGACCTAAATCATAAAGCAATTCAGTTTGCGACGGAACTAAGGAAATGATTCTTTTTGGGGAATTTTCAAAGGTTAAAGTGGTTCCGATTTGGTCTTGGTAAGTTTTCATATATTTATTTCACAGAGATTTTTTTGCCACGAATTCACGAATTTTCACAAATCTTTGTCTAAATTAATTCGCGGGAATTTACGTAATTAGTGGCTTGCAATTTAATTCAAGATTTCTGCCATTTCTTTTTGGATTTTCAACGCTTCTTCTCTTGCTTTTTCGGCAAAATCTTTTTCTGCTGAAGCATAAATAATTCCTCTTGATGAATTAATTAATAAGCCAACATTTTCTGACATTCCATATTTGCATACTTCGGAAAGGCTTCCACCTTGTGCTCCGACTCCGGGAACTAGTAAAAAACTATTGGGAATAATTTTTCTAATTTCGGTGAAGTATTCTGCTTTTGTAGCGCCTACAACGTACATTAAATTTTCAGAATTTTTCCAAGTTTTTGATGTTTCGATTACTTCTTTGTACAATTCTTTTCCTTCGACAGATTTTGTTTGGAAATCAAAAGCGCCTTCGTTTGAGGTTAAAGCTAAAAGTATAGTGAATTTATTTTTTACGGCTAAAAATGGTTCAACAGAATCTTTTCCCATATAAGGAGCAACCGTAACTGAATCAAATGCTAAATCTTCCAAGAAAGCTTTGGCATACATGGAAGAAGTATTTCCGATATCGCCGCGTTTTGCGTCTGCGATCGTGAAGATTTCTGGATGTTTTTGATTTAAGTAATTGATTGTTTTTTCTAGAGAAATCCAGCCTTTTATACCGTAAGCTTCATAGAAAGCCGTGTTAGGTTTGTAAGCAACTGCCAAATCGTGAGTGGCGTCGATTATGGCTTTATTGAATTCAAAAATTGGGTCTTCGGTTGCAAGTAAATGCTGTGGAATTTTGTTTAAATCTACGTCTAATCCTATGCAAAGGAAGGAATTTTTGTTTTTAATTTCTTGTGTTAGTTGTTGTGAGGTCATTGTAGTTAGTTTAACCGCAAAGTTCGCAAAGATTTTTCGCAAAGTCCGCAAGATGATAAAAAAAATGCCAAACTATTTTGTCTGGCATCTTAATATTTTATTTATTTTCTTAGAAAACTTCGCTTGCTTCTTTCAATTTCTCCATATTATTGACAAGTTGCAACTCATCAATTAATTTTTGGATTTTTCCGTTCATCACACCGTCCATATCGAAAATATCCATCCCGATTCTGTGGTCAGTTACACGACCTTGAGAATAATTATAAGTACGAATTTTTGCAGAACGGTCACCAGAACTTACTTGAGATGTACGCTTTGTAGCATCTTCTGCTTGCTTTTTAGCTAATTCTTGCTCGTATAAGCGAGAACGTAAAACGCCGAACGCCTTATCTTTATTCTTGTGCTGTGATTTCTGATCTTGACATTGCGCCACCAAACCTGTTGGGATGTGTGTCAAACGAACGGCAGATTTCGTGGTATTAACCGACTGACCTCCAGGACCTGAAGAACAGAAAAAGTCAACGCGAACGTCATTCATATCTATCTGAACGTCAAATTCTTCAGCTTCTGGCAAAACCATAACCGTTGCCGCAGACGTGTGAACACGACCTTGGGTCTCGGTTTGAGGAACACGCTGCACGCGGTGAACACCGGCTTCAAATTTCAAAGTTCCGTAAACGTCTTCACCAGTAACTTCAAAAATTACTTCTTTGAAACCGCCTGAAGTTCCTTCGTTCATATCAACAACTGAAGTTTTCCAACCTTTGCTTTCGCAATATTTGGTGTACATTCTGAACAAATCTCCTGCAAAAATACTGGCTTCGTCGCCACCGGTTCCGGCACGAACTTCGACCATCACGTTTTTAGCGTCTTCAGCATCTTTTGGAATCAGCATGAATTTGATTTCTTCTTCCAATTCTGGCAATCTGTCTTTGGCTTCTTCCAATTGCATTTTTGCCATTTCTGTCATTTCTGGGTCACTTCCGTCAGCAATAATTTCGTTTGCCTCATCGATATTTCCCATTATTGTCACATATTCGTCACGCTTTTCAGCCAACGCTTTCAAGTCTTTGTATTCTTTATTCAACTGAACATAACGCTTTTGGTCGGCAATAACGTCAGGCTGAATAATCAAGTCTGAAATCTCGTCGAAACGCTGTTTTACTATCTGCAATCTGTCTAACATCTTTTTCTATCGTTGTTTGGAGTGCAAATTTACGAAAAAGTTTTTGATTTTAAATGCGTCTTTTTTGATTTGGAAAATGCTAAATTCGCAGTACCAATAACTTAACTTTTGTTTATGAAAAAAATCCTTACTTATCTGATTCCTTGTATTTTAATTTCTATGATTTCTTGCAAGGAAGCGCACGATTCAAAATTGCCTGAGATGGAAATTACTTCTAAAAAATACGAAGCTGTTGAAAACGCAAATTGGCTGATCGGCCGTTGGGAAAACAATTCAGCAGAAGGAAATTTATCTGAATTTTGGGCAAAAACTAATGATTCAACTTTTCAAGGAGAAAGCTATTTTGTAATTGAAAACGATACGGTTTTCGGAGAAAAAGTGGAATTGATGCAACGTGGCAATGACTTTATTTTTGAAGCCAGAGTTGCAAAACAAAATGATGAAAAACCAGTTCCTTTTAAGTTGACAAAATCTTCTGAAACAGAAATGGTTTGGGAAAACCCCACACATGATTTTCCAAATAAGATTGTGTATCAAAAAGTTGGAAAAGATAGTTTGGTTGCAGAAATCTTTGGAACAAAAGACGGAAAAGCGAAAAATGAAGTTTTTAAAATGAAGAAAGTTCAGTAGTTTTATCACAAACAAAAACAAATAAAATGGCACAAGTAAATCCTTATCTTACCTTTAATGGCAACTGTGAAGAAGCGTTTAATTTTTATAAATCGGTGTTTGGTGGCGAGTTTACTCACATCGGAAGATTTAAAGACATGCCTTCAGAAACAAAACTTTCTAAGGAAGTTGAAAATTTGATTATGCATGTTTCGCTTCCGATTAGCTCAGAAACTATTTTGATGGCAAGTGACGCGAACGAAGCTTTTGGGCAAACGGCGACTTTTGGCACAAATATTTCCATTTCAATAAACACTGACAGTGAAGACGAAGCGACAAAACTTTTTAACGAACTTTCAGCCGGCGGAAGAGTAACAATGGCGTTAGAAAAAACATTTTGGGGCGCACTTTTTGGAATGTTTACCGATAAATTCGGCATTCATTGGATGGTGAATTATGATTATGAGCAATAAGTCGAAAGTTAAAAGTCCTAAAGTCGAAAGAATCAAAAATTATGTATAAAAAAAGCCTCGTTAATTCTAAACGAGGCTTTTAACTTTATAACTTTTAATTCTTGCTGGGAATATTTTCTAAAATCTCCAAAACAAATTTCCAATATTTTTGAGCGGATGAAATGCTTGCTCTTTCGTCAGGACTGTGCGCTCCTTTAATCGTTGGACCAAAGGAAATCATATCCATATCAGGATAATTTGTTCCTAAAATACCACACTCCAAACCTGCGTGACAAGCTACAACTGCTGGTTTTTCTCCGTTATTCTGTTTTTCGTACAAACCAGTCAAAACGTCTAAAATTTCAGATTTTGCATTTGGAGTCCAACCAGGATAAGAACCTGAAAATTCAACTTCGCAACCCATTAATTCAAAAGCTGAACGAAGCGCATTTGCCAAATCTAATTTTGAAGTTTCAACCGAAGAACGTGTCAAACATTGAACTGAAAGTTTTCCTTCGCCTAAAACTACTTTTGCGATATTATTTGAAGTTTCCACTAAATCATCAAAATCAGCACTCATTCTGTAAACTCCGTTGTGAGCTGTGTACATTGCTCTTACGAAGTAAAACTGTGCGATTGTCGGCATTACTTTCGCTGGAGTTTCCTCTAATTTTTCGAAAACAATTTCAAGATTTGGTTCCGTTGTTTTGAATTCCGTCTTGATTTCTTTTACAATTTCTTGCATGTCAAAAACAAAAGCTTCGTCATAAATTGACGCAATAATTACTTTTGCAACGCTTTCACGAGGAATTGCATTACGCAAGCTTCCGCCTTTAATTTCTGAAATTTGCAGTCCAAAATTATCAAATCCGTCGAATAAAAGACGGTTCATAATTTTATTTGCGTTCCCTAAACCTTTGTGAATATCCATTCCTGAATGTCCGCCTTTCAAGCCTTTTACCGTGATTTTGTAACCAACAGAACCTTCCGGAGTTTCTTCTTCGTCATATTCTGCAGTTGCTGTTACATCAATTCCTCCGGCACAACCGATATCAATCTCATCGTCTTCTTCAGTATCCAAATTCAAAAGAATTTCACCGTCAAGCAAACCTCCTTTTAACCCCATCGCTCCTGTCATTCCAGTTTCTTCGTCGATTGTAAACAATGCTTCAATTGCCGGATGCGGAATTGTTTTTGACTCTAAAATAGCCATAATCGTGGCAACTCCAAGTCCGTTATCAGCACCAAGCGTCGTTCCTTTGGCACGAACCCAGTCTCCGTCAACATACATTTCAATTCCTTGCGTGTCGAAATCAAAATCAGTATCGTTATTTTTTTGGTGAACCATATCTAAATGCGATTGCATCACGATGGTTTTGCGGTTTTCCATTCCAGCCGTCGCCGGTTTTTTGATGATTACGTTTCCAACTTCGTCTTCGATAGTTTCAAAGCCTAATTTTTTCCCGAAATCTTTCATAAATGCAATTACTTTTTCTTCCTTTTTTGAAGGACGAGGCACTGCATTTAAATCTGCGAATTTGTTCCAAAGTTCTTTTGGCTCAAGGTTTCTTATTTCTTGACTCATTATTTTTATGTTTCAATTTAGTGTGGCAAAGTTACAAAGTTATATCCTGAAAAGCCGGAAAAGAAGATTTTAAAGGATGTGTTTTTCAAATATTTTCTTGGCTTTTTTAACCGTAACTTCTTTTTTCCAGATATCTTTTGGCTCAATGCAAAGAACAGGCGCTTTTTTGCACATTTTTTGGCAATCCATTTTTGAAAAACAAACTTTATCTTCGAGTCCAAATTCGATGACTTGGCTTTTCAAGTAGTCTTTTGGTTCTTTATTATACTTACTGCATTTTTTTCCGTTACAGAAAAAAATTGTCGTCTTCTCCTCTTTCTTTTTCATATTTCAAAGTAAGCTATTGAATTTCAGATACTGAAATTCGATACAATTTTACGATTAATTATGGCACAATCGAATTTTGCAACTATTAATTTTTATGTAAAATTTGTCGTAGAAAAAAACTTTAAATTGTTTCTGATTATATTTACAAAAACAAAAAATTACCGATGAAAAAGTCAAAAATTATCTTGACCCTATTTTTAGTCGTTCAGATAATTATCATAAAAATTCTCTCAGCTTTCCCCGAATTTATTGAAGAATATTATAGCAACGGATTGTATTTTTGGATTTCAAAAATATCCAGAATCCTCTTCGGAAGCTTAAATTTTTCAATCGGCGATGTGATTTATTTGATTTTAATCGTAATTCTAATTCGTTATATTTTCAAAAACAGAAAGATGATTTTCTCTTGGAAATCGTGGAAAACGGAATGGAAATCTAAAATATTGACTGTTTTAAGCTTTGTTTCTGTATTTTATTTCTGTTTCAATTTTCTTTGGGGATTGAATTATCACAGAATTCCGTTGTATGAAAAAATGAATTTAGATAAGGAATATACAAAGGAAGAATTGATTGTTTTTACGAAAAAAATGATTATTAAAGTCAATGAAATTCATAGCCAGATTGAAAAAAATGAAAACTCTAAAGTTGCAATTCCATATGAGATTGAAACAATTTATGGCAAAACTCAAAATGGTTATGACAAATTAGGAAACCAATATTCATCTTTCAATTATGAAAATCCGAGCATTAAAAAATCTTTGGTCAGCTTGCCTTTGACTTATATGGGTTTTGGCGGTTATCTGAATCCGTTTACAAACGAAGCGCAGGTGAATTATAAGATTCCGAAGTATAATTTCCCAACGACTGTTTGCCACGAAATGGCGCACCAAATTGGCTATGCTTCTGAAAGCGAAGCTAATTTCATAGGCTATTTGGCTTCGATAAACAACAACGATATTTACTTTAAATATTCTGGATATTCGTATGCTTTAAAATATTGCCTGGGAAGCATCGAGAAATTTGAAGAAGGAAAAAGCAAAGAATTATGGCCGTTGATTCATCCCGGAATTTTAAAAAACTTTCAGGAATCAAAAGATTTTTGGGATGGTTACCAAACTCCGATTGACACTTTTTTTCATTATTTTTATGATCATTTCTTGAAAGCAAATCAGCAAAAAGATGGTTTGGAAGGTTATAATAAATTTGTTGGACTGATGATGGGATATTATAAGAATAAGGCAAGAGTTGAGTAGCCAAAAGGCAAAAGCAATCAGGTGATTTTAGTATTTTATCAATACAATTTTAAAATTAAATAGTTACTTTTGAGTATTAAAATACGTATTAGCTATGGATTTAACTGCACAACTAAAAGAAAATTTAATTTCTAGAATTAGAGATTCAAAAGACTTGAATTTTTTAAATGCGCTCCAAACGTTATTTGATTCTTCAGAACAAGCCTTGTTTCAATTATCTTCAGAACAGCAATCTGCGATCGAGAAAAGCAGAAGTGAAATTAAGAACGGTCAATTTCATAAAAGTGATGAAGTAATTTCAGAAATGAGAGGATGGCTAAAAAAGAAATAGTTTGGTCAGAACTTGCAAAACTTCAATTTGCAACTATTTTAGAATATTTTGCAGAAAGAAATGGAAACGTCAATTATAGCTTAAAGCTTATTGACGAAGTTGAAGATTTGCTTGAAACTCTTTCAAATGCAGCGTTAATCGGAAGATTGACTTCAAATAAATTTACGCGCGTTATTCCAATGAAAGTGTATTTTATTTTTTATGAGATAAATGATGATCGAATTGAAATTGTTTCTTTTTGGGATAATAGACAAGATTTGGAGAATATGAAGGTTAAATAATAATTGTAAATTTTAGATTAAACGGTAAAATTCAATGAGAATAATTTTAATTGCCAGTATACTCACATTAATAAGTTGCGAAGTAAAAGAGTCTGAAAGTGATTATTATAGTAAACTTGTTGAACTAAATACTAAATATTCAAATGGAAATTGGAATTCAATTTCATTTAAATTTAACGATGATGATAAATATTCAGAAACTGATTTAAAAACTTTTGAACCAATATTAGTTAATAGACTAAAAAAACTAGGATACAAAATTATTGAAAATTCGTTTTCCAATTATTCCAATAATAGCAGAGCTTTAAAAATTACACTTCTAAAAGATAATTGCAACTGCACAGTTTATCGTATTTATGAAAATTCTAAGTTGATGGATTGTTATAGAATTGAAGAAAAAATTAGATGTTATAAAAATATTTAATAATCAAATTATTATCAAAACTCATCGAAAGTAAAACTTGTAAAACTTTTCTTTTTATAAGGCCTAATAATCAATCTTCCTTCGCGGTCAAAGCGAATGTAATTGTAAACCCAATTCAAGAAAACCACAGCCTTATTTTTAAATCCGATTAAGGAGAAAAGATGCACGAACATCCAGACGAACCAAGCAAAAACACCGTGAAAATGGTATTTTGGCAAATCGACAACAGCTTTATTTCTTCCGATTGTGGCCATTGAACCTTTATCGTTATATTCAAAAGGTTTCATTTTTTCTTTTTTTAGGAGTTTTGCCAAATTTTCGCCTAATAATTTTCCCTGTTGAATGGCGGGTTGAGCAACCTGCGGATGACCTTGCGGATATTCTTCAGTTATCATTGAAGCAATATCTCCAAGGGCAAAAATATTCTCGAAACCTAAAACTTGGTTGAATTCATTCACTTTTATTCGTTCCACTTTTTCCATCAATGATGAAGCTGGCAAACCTTCGACCATGGCGCCTTGAACTCCCGCTGTCCAGATCAATGTGGCGGTTTCTAAGACTAAATTTGTATTTGTGGAAATCGTTCTTCCGTCATAACTTGTTACTCTTACGTTTTTCAGAACGTTTACTCCTAATTTTTTCAGATATTTTTCAGCGGCTTCAGATGATTTTTCAGACATCGTGTTTAAAATTCTATCACCGCTTTGCACCAAATTTATTTGCATTTTGCTGACATCTAAATCGGGATAATCTTTTTGAAGGATTGCATTTTTCATTTCTGCCAAAGCTCCAGCAAGTTCAACTCCTGTTGGCCCTCCTCCTACTAACACAAAGTTTATCAATGAATTTCTTTCTGCAACATCATCAGTTAAAAGTGCTTGTTCAAAATTTTCGAGAATTAAACTTCTGATATTTAAGGATTGCGGAATGGTTTTCATGGCAATGCTGTTTCTTTCGATTTCTGTATTGCCAAAATAATTGGTTTTTGAACCTGTGGCAATAACCAGATAATCAAATGAAAGTTCGCCGATATCTGCGATGATTTTATTGTTTTTAGTATCGATTTCATTAACGTGGCATAAACGAAAATAGAAATCTTTGTGTTCGTGGATTACTTTTCTGATTGGATATGCAATGGAACCTGCTTCTAATCCGCCGGTTGCGACTTGGTACAAAAGTGGTTGGAATGTGTGATAATTATGTTTGTCAAGAAGAACAACTTGAACTGGCTTATTTTTAAGTTTTTTGGCAAGGGAGATTCCGGCGAAACCGCCTCCAATAATTATGATTCTAGGAAGATTTGATTTTGGTATGTTCATTTATTAGGCTAAAAAATTGATAAAAAAAAGCTTACTGCAAGATACGAAGTTTTTTCAGCGTAATGTTGGACGTCAACTTAAAAGAAGCCTAAAAGTTTGGTTAATAACCCTGATGGTTGCGACTATCCTTTTGTGGCGGGGTTCGACACGAAAGATAGTGCATCCAGCAGGAACATGATTTAAAAAATTCGTAGTATTTGGTTTCTTAAAATACTTCAAAATAGTAGCGTGATAAATTTATGGAATGACTTCTATTTCTATTCCTTGATTCCAATTTTTATGTTCGTTTTCATAATAAAGATAGGCTGAAGAAGCGACTCCTTTGTAATTTCCTGGGATAATTGCTTTCAGGTCAATATTAATTTTTCGAATTTCATTTTCGTCTAATTTTCTGAAATAAAACACAAGTTCGTTGCCAAAAATCTCATAATAATCAATCACATTTTTTTCCATAAGCTCTTTCAATTGCCAAGGTTCTGGCGTCAATCCACCCGGAATTCCGATTCTGGCAATTGGATTTGAAACTTGGTTCGTATGTGTATTTTGAATCTCTATTTCAAATCTTAAGGTTTCACTAACTTTGACTTTGTCAGCTAATGATTTTGTTTTTAAAACTAGTTTACAGTCTTTTGAATTGTTTGGTAAATAAGTTTGATATTGCACATAAAATAAATAAGGAATCGAATTTTCTGTTGGAATTTGAATCTCAAAATTGTTTTTTCCTGAATTGATATTTAGATTTTTTAAAATTACATTGCCACTATTATCTTTTTGCGAAAGGTCAATCGGCAAGCTGTTTAAATTCATAGTTGCATCAACTCCAAAATTAGAATTCGAAGCAATTTTTGTGAATTCAGTAATTGCTTTTAAGGCTAAAGCTGTAGCTTGTGTGGAACCAAATCCATATGAACTTTTCGATGATTGGATAAAATCTAAAACATCAGAAACCTCTTTTGTTACTTGGTTTTCTTTTAATAATGCGAGTACATAAAGTGACGCAATTTCAGTGCTCATAGATCTCCCATAACTATTGATAACAGATTGCTCGGCTTTTAAATTTTTAAATCCTTGTCGATTTATTTCTGCTTTGATAAGTTTCATAAGTTGCTTGTATTCACTGATTCTTTTTAAATTAAAAGAAGCCAAAGCCACTAATTCCATTCTATACAAATCTTTAGCTTTTAAAGCTTCTTGTAATGCTTTTTCATATTGAGTGTTGATGTCTTGTCTTCCAATTTCAGATAAAACATAGACGATATAAGCATTATTCACTTCGTATTTTATTCCTGAGAAGCCATATCTTCCTGCATTTTGCCTGAAGCCACCTTTGTCATCTTTTCTAGAATTAAGCCACTTCATTGATCTTGCCACTAATTTATTATCAATATTGATGAATTCTTTCATTTCATGAAACTGCAACAAACCATATGCGGTTAAAGCTTCATGTCCTGGATTGCCACCATACCATTCAAAACCGCCTTCATTTGATTCATAATTTTTCAACTTTTGATAGCCAACTTCTAAAAATTTAATAGCTCTATCTTTAAATTCTGGCGACATACTTTTATATTTCAACAATTGCATTGCCATAATATTTGGATAATTTGAAGAAGAAACCTGCTCAAAACATCCTGAAGGTTCGCGCATCATAGATTCTAAACCATCAAAAATAGAAGAAAATGGATTGTAGAATAATTTAAATCCGGCGTCAATTGAATTTGGCATTGGATCTAAGATCGTAAAATTTTGTATTTGTGATTTTGTTCCGGAAATATCAATATTCATTGGAAAACCTTTGGAATAAACATCAATAGTTTTTTTAATTTTAGTCTTATAATTTTCTCCTAGAAAAGTAATTTCCAATGGAAATTTTTTACCAACTTTGTTTGGAATCAGAGATATGTAAATAGTTTTAGATTCATTTGGTTTTAAATCTACAAATGAATTTTCTAGAATATTATTATGTTGTCCGGAAAAATCAACTTTATATTCTAACCTTAAATTCTTTTCTGAATTATTTTTAAGCCATATTGGAATAGAAATAATATCTTCTTGAGAAGCATAAATTGGAACTTTCACATCTGTTTGAATTAATTCTTTCACTGAATAAGTCGCTTCTTTTTTTCCGATATCGCCTTTATAAGAAGTTCCTTCTGCCAAAATTTTAAAGGAAGTATTATCGTCAGAATTATAAAATTCGAAGTTAGCTTGCCCTTTATTATTAGTTTGAATAATTGAATTCCAATAAATACAGCTTCTAAAGTCAGTTTTTTCTTCTACAACTGTGGATGTGTATTTTGGCGCATAAAAATCATCTGCTTCATTTAGCAGTTTTATTATTGACTTATTAATAGGCTGAAA